>Ga0209066_10000898_pt1 | contig 41208 bp, 43 predicted proteins | sample All_14_2_FD_187198 | JGI IMG/M metagenome (GOLD analysis project Ga0209066, IMG submission 187198) | Freshwater microbial communities in response to fracking from Pennsylvania, USA - Allegheny Zone_MetaG_DW_15 (SPAdes) (version 2) ... | reverse complement strand
GCTCCAGGAGTTCCTTTTCGTGCAGGCGGGTAACAAGCCGGGAGACGTCCGAATCCTTGTCCAGCATCCGTTCCTTCAAAAGGTTGATGGTGGCGGAAGCAGGGTGCTGCCCCCGCACAATCCGCAATAGGTTGAACTGCTGCGGCGTCAACTCGTAGCCCTTTAAAATTTGCTGGACTTGATTGAAAATAAGCCCGTTCCTGTAATAAATATTGAGGAGGGCTTTATGCCGTTCGTTCCTGAAAGTATCTTGATGGATGGCGTCTTCAAGTTTCATTGGCGGTAGTTTTTAATGGAATTATTTACTTCAAAATATGCAAAAAGTGCCAGGCGCCTGCCCCCGTTTTCAATCATTGGAAATAGAAGGCGCAGCCTGTTTTCAGGCTGCGCTGTACAGGGTTTTAAGCAGGCTACCGGGCAAGCGCACTTTTGGCGCTTGCCCGGTAGCCTTGTGCCTCCTGTCATTTTTTTACAAGCTCAACGCTGGCATCCAGGTGGATTTCCCTGCCAATCATCGGCGCTCCCGAAGGCATGGGGGCATTGTAGGGAATACCGAATTCGTCCCGGTTGATGACGCCGTTCACCTTGAAGCCTGCCTTTTGCAGCTTGTTGTGACTGTCGTAGGCTTGTCCCAGGTAGGTAAGCGACAAGGTGAGGGGTTTGGTGACGCCGTGCATGGTCAATTCGCCCACCAGGGTGTAGCTGTTGGCGAGGGTGCGTTCCTTCACGGTCCCTTTGAACCGGATTTCCGGGTATTTTTCGACATCCAGGAAGTCAGGAGACTTCAGGTGCCCGTCCCTCGGCGCTACGTCGGTGTCTATGCTGGCTGCCTTGATGGTAAAATCCACCTGTGCATCGGAGAAATCTTCCTTGGTGGTGGTGACGCCGCCGCTGAATTCGTCAAACTCGCCTTCCACCATGGAAATGCCCATGTGGGAAATCGAGAACCCGACATTGGTATGCATCGGGTCGAACGACCAATCAGTCGTTTGGGCGTTGACCAGCCCAAGGATAAAAACAAAAGCGAGGAATGTGGTCAATTTTTTCATGTTGATTGAAATTTTGAAATTGATGAAAAAAAGATTTGGAAGGATGCTCATTGCGGTTGCGATACCTTCAAAAGCCTTGCGCCGCCCGTAAAAATCATTTGGTGAAACTGGCGAGCATTTCCGGGTTGCGCAGGTAGTTGCCCACCCACACCAAAACGAGGATGACCGCCTGGAAGACGAACGGCTCGCCATGGCACAGGTGCGTGACGATAGCGCCCCCCATGTGGGCGCTCAACAGCAGCACGCCCAGGGAGGAGGTGCGGGGGATGAGGTATAGGATAGCCGAGACAAGCTCCCCTATCCCGACGATGGTGAGCCACCCCGACAGCCCCCATTTCTCAAAGTTGGTAACCATTTCCTGGCTGCCGGTCAGTTTGCTCCCGCTGCTCATTAAAAACAGGGCGGCCAACAGACCGACCACCACCCAGCTACTGATTTTTCTTGCTTTTGACAGATTTTTGGTTGTCATTTTTTGTAAAAGTTAATGGTGAAAGGATAATTACCGCTCCCGACCTTCCAGATGCCGGAAATCATTCAAGTTTTCAATCATTGGAAATAGAAGGCGCAGCCTGAAAACAGGCTTTGTCGTCCAGGGTCTCAAGCATGAACCGGGCAACGTCTTTCCTCGAAATACCCATCTTTAGCTTTTTGCTCCCTCCGATGCTGACACGGGTTGGTTTGGATGCCTGGGAGTTGGTCAAGCCCACAGGTCGGACGGCTGTCCAGTTCAGCCCGGAGTTTTTCAGTACTTCCTCCTGCTCTTCGTGCCCTTTATAGGCGACGCCAACATTGGTTTTGTTGATTAAAAACCGGAACATCCAGTTGGCTTCCCGGTAGCTGTCGCCTGCACCCCAAGCCGAAACGGTCAGCACCCGGCTGACGCCGTGTTTTTTCATGGACTCCACAATGTGAGTCATGGAAACCTTCAACAAATCGGGGGGTGATTTCACCTTTGCCCAAGGGTTGTCGGCGGTGCGGGCTATATTTAAGGCAACAAAGACGGTATCGGCTCCTTTTATGGTCATCTCCACATCTTCCTTTTTCATGGGAGTGCCCCGCAAAACTTCGAGGCGTTCGTGCTGAATGTTAAATGAAGCCGTATTTCTGACCAGGGCTTTTACTTTGTATCCCTTGTCGAGTGCCTGGCGGAGGATTTCCAGTCCGGTTCGTCCATTGCCTCCAAAAACTGCAATCGTTTTCATGAATGATGCGTTTTAAAAGTTAATTGCCGGAAATTTCCCCTGTTGCAAACTGGTAGGAGCGGTAAATGATTTTTTTAAGCACTTCCGCTTCTGCTTCATTGCGGGGAGCATATACCATCACAAAATTGGCAGGCAACCAGCCCTTCCTCACGACGGGGTGAAGTTCGCCCCAGCCTTTTTCAATGACTTCCCCGGCATCAGCCATCGGCAAACCGAGGTGCATGCTGCCGTCGCTGCCGGGATGGAAATGGGCAAACTCCCGGTCAGCCATAAAGGCATCCTGATTGACGATGGGAAATTCCCTTTTGAGGCAAATTGCCCTTGCACCGGGCACCGAAATACGGGTAGGCTGTTCTTCCGCCTTGGGTAAAGTGGTGAATGCCCACCGGGTCACGCTTTCGATGATTGCCCTGTCCCCGCTCTGCTGGTTTAGTTGCGTATGCGGGTTGGAAGGAGTCGTTGCGGGTTTTTCGCCCAGCCTTGCCGGAAGTTGAAAAGTCGTATCCATGATGCTGCTATTTTTAGCGGGTGAAACAAGGCTGCTGCCGCCACACGAACAGAGCGAAAGGCTTGACAATGCCAAAAGGCAGGGTTTTCGGGCAGCGGCAAACAACTGCCTTTTGTAATCCGGCATCACCCCGCAGTATTGTAGTAAAAGCGTTCCGAGATGATTTGCCCGTCTTTCCATCGTTGCACGGCTACCTGGTTCATCTGCGCACGGTGGCCGCCCTGGTAAGTAACGTCCATGCTCCATTCCACCATGCTGGTGTCCTCCCCGGTGGCGACTCCTTTTACTTCTGCGCCGTGCCATTGTTCGATGGCCGCCTGCATTTGTTGCTCCCGCTCCCGGTTGGCAGCTTTGCCCACGGTGGGGGCAGCGTTGTTTTCCTGCATCACCACGTCGGGGTGGTAGAATTTTTCAAAGGCATCCATGACCTGCCCTTGCAAAATCATGCTGTTCAGTTGTTCGACCTTTTCTTTCAAGTTCATAAGTTGAATTTTTAAAAAATTAAGGTAAAATCGTTCGTTCGCAAATGTACGTTTAAACAACTGATGTTTAAACATTGGTAAAGAGAAAAAAGATGCCTCCTCCGAGACACCCTCATTTTACTTGTTCTTCTTCCATTGCTCAGTCCGCAGTAAGCATGGTGCTGCTGACGGCGGCGGCGTCTTCCGGGGTATGGTTGCTGCCGCCGTTGCCTTTCCTGCGGCTGAAAAAATCCTTGATGTTGTCCACAACCTGGTACAGCACGGGCACGATGAACAACGTAAGCACCATGGAACTGAGCAAGCCCCCGATGAGCGCCCAAGCCAAACCGTTTTTCCATTCTGCACCTGCACCCTTGGCAAGGGCAATGGGCACCATGCCCACCACCAGCGCAAGGGTCGTCATCAGGATGGGGCGGAGCCGAACCATGCCAGCCTGTATGAGCGCCTGGGTGGTTTTCATCCCTTCGGCTTTAGCCTGGTTGGCAAAATCCACCAACAGGATGGCGTTCTTGGATACCAGACCATTTAGCATGATGATGCCAAGGATGGAGAAGATGTTGAGCGTCTCCAGTGTGAGGGCAAGGGCAAGCAATGCGCCGCACAGTCCCACGGGTATGGAGAACATCACCACAAAGGGATACACGTAAGAGTCGTACAACGCCACCAAAATCAGATAGACAAAAATGAACGACACGAGGAAGGCAGTGCCCAAGCTGCCAAAGGACTCCGATTGGCGGCGAAGGTCTCCTTCGTAATTGATTTTAGTGCCGGAAGGCGGCGGGTTTTCGGCGACCCATTGCTGGAGGGCTGCGCCAACGGTGCCGGATGACTGTCCCAGCACCTTTGATTTTACCGTGACGGAAGGGATGCGGTTGAGCCGTTCCAGGCGGGCCGGGCCCGTTGTTTCCCGGATGGCGGCAAACTGGTTGAGCCGGATGAGCTTGCCCTTGTTGTTCATCAGTGTGAGGTTGGCGATGTCGGAAGGGGCGTTCCGGTCGAAGGCATCGAGCTTGATGTTGATGTCGTACTCCTTGCCGCCCGTGCGGAATTCCGCATCGGTGTTGCCGCTGTACGCCGCCTGCAGGGTTGCCCCCACCATGCCGATGTTCAGCCCCAGTTCTGCCATGCGGGTGCGGTCCACCTCGACGCTGATTTCGGGGTTGCCCTCTTCGAGGGAAAGCTCCGCTTCGAGCGTGCCCTCGATGGTTTTCAGTTTTTCCAGCATTTTGTTGCTGTACGATATGGCGCTCTGATAATCCGTGTTCCCTATTATAACCTGAATGGGCGCATCGTTGGCACCGCCAAAAAAGCTGACTTCCGACGATTTGATATCCACGCCCGGCAGGATGGCGTCCAACTCGTTGCGGATTTGCACCGAATACAAGGAGGTGGGGTGGCTCCGTTTTTCCTTGTCCATCAACTTGATGGTCATCTCGGCAAGGTTGGGGCTTTTCTGGCCACCGCTCAACAGACCTGTCTGGCGACCTACGGTGGTGAATACCCCGGTAACTTCTGGCTTGGACAGCAAATACTCCTCTGCTATTTGGGTAGCCCGGTTGGTCTGTTGGATGGTGGCGTCCTTGGAAAGCTCCATTTGTACGATGAACTCGCCCCTGTCGCCCTGTTTGATAAATGCCGAACCGATATAGCCTTTGGTGACAAGCAGTAACGAACTGAAAAACAGCCCTGCAATGACGGCGAGCGTGACGGTCTTGTGCCGCAGCGCCCAGGCAAGCCAGCCGCCGTAGGCATGGGAAAGCCGCCGGATGCCTTTCTCAAAATTGCCGAAAATGAACCCACCGATGGTTTTTTCATTGAATTTTTCCAGCTTGGAAAAACGGGATGCCAGCGTCGGGGCGAGGGTATAAGAAACCAAAAGGCTCATCGCCGTGGAGAGGGCAACCACCACGGCGAACTGCCGGAGGATATTGCCGACGATGCCCCCGGTGATGACGAGCGGCAAGAACACTACCACCAGCACCGCCGTGATGGAAAGGGCAGTGAGGAAGATTTCGTTGCTGCCGACAATCGCAGCCTTGCGGCTGTCCTTGCCCATTTCGAGGTGCCGGAAGATGTTCTCCAGCACCACGATGCTGTCGTCCACCAGGATGCCGATGACCAGCGACATGGCGAGCAGGGTCATCAGGTTGAAGGTGTAGCCCAGCACGTACATGGCTATGACCGCCGACACCAGCGATGCCGGTATTGCCAGCATCACAATGACTGCGTTCCTGAAGCTGTGCAGGAACAGCAGCATCACCAGCGCCACCAGCACGATGGACAGCACCAGGTCGTGCTGCACCGCTTTCACGGCATCGAGCGTAAAGTCGGAGCTGTTGCTGGCAATGGTGAACTGGAGGCTGGCTTCGGGGTATTGGGCTTCAAGTTCCTTTAGTTTGCTTTTTATGGCGTTGCTGACGTCCACGGCATTGGCGTCCGACTGCTTGAGGATGCTCATGCCGAAAGAATTTTTGCCGTCCACCCGGTTGAGGTCTTCCACTTCTTTTTGCGTTTCCCGCACCTCGGCTATTTCGTACAGCCGGATGGGTGCACCTTCCCGATTGGTGGTCACGACCACCTGCCGCAAGTCCTCGATGGTCTGGAACTTGCCCGCCAGGCGGATGAGGATTTGTCGCTCGTTGTTCTTGATTTTCCCGGTCGGGAAATCCAGGTTCGACATTTGCACCGCCTGTACTACCTGGAGGATGGAGATGCCGTACTGCTCCAATTGGTCTTTCCTGACGTTCACCTGCACTTCCTTTTCCTGCCCGCCCAGCAAGTTGATTTCACCGACCCCCGTAAGGCTGGCAAGTTGGGGCTTTATGCGGTCTTCCATGAGGTTGTAAAACTCGCCGCCCGGCAAAGTGGAAGATGCGCCAATGGACATGATGGGGAAATCGTCCGCCGAAAATTTGGATATGGTGGGCGGGTCGGCGTCTTCCGGCAGTTTTGCGGCGATGGCGTCCAGCTTCCGCTGTGCATCCTGTAGCAGGAGTTCCACCTTTGCATCCTGCTCAAACTGCAGGAAGACGATGGAGAAGCTCTCGATGGACGTGGAGCGGACATCGGTTAACTTTTCAAGCGTCGAGAGGGCGTCCTCGATTTCCCTGGACACCGAGTTTTCTACTTCGGCGGGGGATGCGCCGGGGTAAAACGTGGTAATCGTCAGCACCGGGGACGAAAACTTGGGCATAAGCTCGTAGCTCAGGCTGTTGTAGCTGGCCACGCCCAATACTGCCAGGATGGAGAAAAACACGACCAGCAGCGAGGGGCGTTTTATGGATAGTTCTATCATGATTTTTATTTTTTCAATTGGCTCAGAGTCCGGGGGCAAACCGCCTCGAAGACTACCGGAGCCGGGTTTTGTGTTACTTAATCACCTTTACCGTCGCTCCGTTGGTCAGGTTGATTTGACCCGTCAGCACAACGGTTTCGCCCTCCTGCAGCCCGGCGAGGATTTCCACCATGTTCTCGAAGGTTTCGCCCGCTTCTACCTTGCGTAGCACCGCCTTGCTGCCGTCGACCACATACACTTCCCCGTCGCTGGTGCTCCCGGCAAAAGCCTCTCTGGGGATGATGAGCGCAGCCACTTTTTCGCCCGCCACAAAACGGGCTTTGCCGTTCATGCCTGCCTTGAGCATCGCACCGGATGGGTTATCAATGGCAATTTCCACCCGGAAACGCTTGGACTCGTCTGCCTTGACGTCCACTAAGTTGACCGTGCCGGAGAACTTCTTGCCCTGATAAACATCGGCGGTCACTTCCACTTTTTGCCCCTTCCTGGCGGTCACCACCTGCGCTTCCGTCAGGTAGACGTTCAGGAAAATCGTGCTCACGTTCACGATGTTTGCCACCGGGGTGCCAGGGGCAAGGTATGAGCCGTTCTCCACCTTGTTTTGGGAAATGATGCCGCTGATGGGGGCTTTCACGTAGGTGTCGCTCAGGCGTTTTTTCAGCGACTTGATTTTTACCTTCAGGTTGTTGGAACGCAGTTTCGCCTCTTCGACCTGGACCTCCGTGACCCCTCCCTTTCCGAGGAGGTTTTCCATGCGCTGCAAGTCCTTCCCGGCTTTTTCCAGGTCCAGTTCCGAGAGTTCGAGGTCGTTTTGGATGAGTTCGTTGTCAACGGTGAGCAGGGTGTTGCCAGCCTGTACGTAGCTGCCGTCGTCGAAATTGAGCTTCGTTATCTTGCCGCTGACGTCCGAAACAAGCGTCACCTCTTTGGAGGGCTGAAAAGTGCCGTTCACGGTGAAGTCCTCCTTGAAGGACTTCTTTTCCACGGTCGCTACCTTCACGGGCACGAAGGTGTTGCTGGTGCGTGAAAGCTCGACCTCCTGCTGCATGGTGCCCTTGTTTTTGGACAATTGCCAACTGATGCCGTAAGCGATGGCGCCGATGAGAAGGATGGCTGCTACTATTTTTAAGATTAATTTCATGATGGTTGTATTTTTTTGAAAAAGGGCGAAAGTCAGGTTCGTCCCGTGGTTGTTTATTGATTGATGTTTTCGAGCAATTCGCCCCTGGCGTGGAGCAGTTCCAGTTCTGCCAGCTTTATCTGGAGCAGGGCGGTCAGGTAGTTGGTCTGGGCTGACCGCATGGAGGTCTCCGCCTGCAACAGCTCGACGATTGGCGCCACGCCCTCCGAGAAACGCTCCTGCGACACGGCGTACACTTCTTCGGCTACCCGGCGGTTTTGCGCTAGCGACTGGAGGTTGTTGTAGTTCACTTGCAGTTTTTGCCGGGCGCTGCGGTGCTGGAGGTCGAGCGATTGCTTGGTGAACTTTTCGTCCTGCCGCCATTTTTCGAGGTCAATTCTCGCCTGGGCGATTTTTTCCCTGCGCTCGAAGCCCTCGAACAGCGGCATGGAGAGCCGTAAGCCCACTAAGGAGGAACTGAACCAGTTTTTTCCGTCGAAGATTTCGCCGAAGTTGTTGCCCTGCCCCTGCCAGTTGTACCCGCCGAACAGGTACAGGCTCGGGTAGTAGCCTGCCCGCAACTGCCGGACGTTAATCTCGTTGAGGTCTCTTTGCAGGAGGAGCAGCGTCATTTCCGGCTTTTTTGAAAAATCGGCAGGTTGCAGCGCCAAAGCCGGGTAGGTGTAAGCCTGCTCGGAAATGGTGTCCTGCAACTCGATGTCCTGCTCCAGGGGCATGGACATCCGGTACTTGAGCAAGTCGAGCAACTGCCAGTACTGAAGGTCGAGGTTTTCCATGCTGGTCTCTAAGTTTACCCTCGAAACGGTCAGTTGGTCCACGTCCACCTTTTTGGCAAGCCCGTTGTCGAATTGTGATTGGGTGAGGTCGAGCAGTTTTACGACCTGCGCCAAGTTGGCTTGCAGGATGTCCTTTTGCTTTTTGGCGGTCAGCGCCTGGTAGTAGGTAGCACCCACCTCGTATGCTATGTCGGCTTTGCTTTTTTCGTAGCCTGCGTTGCTTACTTCGACCAATTTCCTCGTTCCTTCCAGCCCGATGGCGTAGATGGGGTTATAGACCATTTGGTTCAGTTGGATACCGGAGCCAGCCGTCAGGTCGGTGCCGAACTGCACGGGCACCCGCTCGCCGGGCGAGCCGAAAATCTCGCCGGGGAGTTGTTGGGTGGGCAGTTCGATATTGTACTGAAAATTGAGGTTGAGGTCCACTTTTGGCAAACCGAGGCTAAAAATTTCCTTCGATTTGTGCCGTGCCTTTTCCACTTCGAGCCGTGACTTTTCTACCCCCGTGCTATTGTTCACGGCGAATTGGATGCACGTTTCGAGGCTCATTTGCCGGGGGCTGTCCTGGGCTGCCAGGCGCAGCGCCAGCAAAAAGCCAAGCAATAGCATTAAGATTGGTCTTGTTTCCTTCATGAATTTTTTTGTTGTGTTGTCAGAATTTATGGTTTTTCTTTCAGTTCTTCAATGGCCACTTTGACGTGTTCCCGCACGTTCAGTTGCGAATTGAAAACATGCTGCACCGTGCCGCCTTGGCCCACCACGTAGGTCACCCGCCCCGGCAGCAGCCCGAACAGGCTGCCGGGCACGCCGAACTTTTTTCGGACATCATTTCCCGGGTCGCTCAACAAGACGAAGGGCAGGTCGAACTTACGGGCAAAGGCAAGGTGGCTCTCCGGTGAGTCGGCGCTGACGCCGATGACCTCAGCGCCCAAGCCCCGCAATTCTTCATAGCTGTCCCGAAAGGAGCACGCCTCTGCCGTGCATCCCGGCGAGTCGTCCTTTGGATAGAAATAGAGGACGAAAGGGGCGTCGAAATACTTTTCGATGTCCACCTGTTCCCCGTGCTGGTTGGTCAATGTGAACGGGGGCACCTGGTCGCCCGGTTGGATGGATTTGTTTTTCACGTCGGGTAATTATTTTATTGGTCACAAAATATTTTTGTCTTGGGTTCGGAGTTTCAACTATCGGTGCCCTATTGCTCCAAATACGCCCGACAGACTTCCCTGCCCTGTTTCGTTGCCATTCCCACTAGGAAAAAATCAAGACAGTTTTTTACAAAATCACCCGAACTGTTGAATTGCGGCAGTTCCTTTCGCAGAAACAAGCGCAGCACCTGGAGCAGCAGCATGGCAGCAAATTCAGGTTTCATATCTGCCCTGTAATCGCCGCTGGCTGCCCCTTTCACCAAATTGGTTTTGATTTTTTCAAAAAGATATTGGTAGTAAAAATCCAATAGCTGCTGCCAGCTATCGTGGTGGTATTTCTGGAGGTCGTGTACCATTGCCTCGGAGACTTCGCCCAAGGTGCAGGCAATGTAGCCCATCATGGAAAAAAGCTCGGGCAGGGGCGCAGCCTGCCGTTCGCAGATTTGCTCGATAGCCCCCTTTTTCTGGCTGATGAACCTGCCGACGGTTTTTTCCACCAGCGCATCTTTGTTTTGTGCAGTGCAGTAGAGGGTCTTCTTTGAAATGCCCAAGTGGTGCGCCACGTCGTCCATCGTCACGCTCCTGATACCAAAGCGGTGGAAAAGCCCTTGTGCGCTTGCTATGATGCTCGTTTCATCTGCCATTCAATCAATTTCTTTTTCCTTTAAGCAAACCCATTGCTGTCCACGTCCGTACCCGGCGCTTGCTCCTCCTCCTTGCGCCTGATGCTGTACACCGCCCTCCCTTCCGCCAACGGTTTGGCGTTGCCTTCCTGCCACGCCCTCATGGTCGTGACGAGTATTCGGTTGCCGCAGCGCAGCACTTCTGCCTCTATTTCAATGGGCAATTCGACAGCGCCCCTTAGAAAATCTACCCGCATATCAATAGTCGCCATTTTGTTCTCCATGGAGCCGAGCCGGGTAAAGCCTGCTATGCCGCCTACCGAGTCCATGATGGCTGCAATCATACCCCCATGCCAGCGGCGCTGGCGTATGTCGCCAATCACCTCCTCCCGAAAGGGAACCCGCACCTTTGCATAGTCCGGACGGATTTCCAGCAGTTCAAGCCCCAGGAACCGGTGCAGGGGGATGGATTCTTCCACCATGTGCTTTATAAATTCAGTCGTAAAAGTGGGCATGTTAGGGAAGGGTTAAATGATTTTTGAAAAATCCGGGCTGCCCATAATGGGCAGTTCCTCCAACCCGGCAGGCGTGAGATAGGGGTGCAAAAGCCCCAGCAGGGACTGCACGAATATTTCCTGGCTGGTGCAATCCTTTTGCAGCACGGCGAATTGCGCCAGCCAGAATGCAGCGTGCATCCAGATAGAATGGGCGAGGAAATCGTAAGCCCTTGGAAAAGGCTCTTGCCGGAAAACGCCCCTGCCCACACAATAGTCAATGGTCGCCCGGATGTGCCGCATGGAACGCATGGAAAATTCCTTGTGCGCCGCCGCTATCTGCGGGTATGCCCGGATGATTTCGAGCGTGTCCAAGTAAAAGAAGCGGAACTTCAATTGGAATTCGTAAAAAATGCTGACTTGCTCCATGATGCTTTTGAGGTCGGGATAAGCCCTCAGCTTGTTCAGCATTTCGGCAGCTTCGGCGTCCATTTGCTCAAAAACCGCTGGCATCAAGTCATCTTTCTTGGGAAAATGGTAGTTCAGGTTGCCGGTACTGATGCCGAGTTCGGCGGCGATTTGCTTCAACGCCACGTTCCTGAACCCGTCACTGTTGAAAAGTTGGGTAGCAGTCTGTACGATTTCATGCTTTGTATCTTTCATATCGGTCGCAAAAATAGGATTTATTTCCTAAAATTATTCTAAAAAACAAATTCCTAAACCTATTTTTGCGGCGTTGGTTTAATATTTCATCCATTTTTTTTAAAAATCTTGTCAAACCTCAAAGCCGTTACGGGGAGGTGGTTTGCGCAGCCTGATACAATGTTTTGACCATGAAAGACAACATCGAGTGCCTATTGCTTCAAAATTTCAACCGTCTGGGCAGGTTAGCCTTGTACCTGACGAACAGCGAACAGGATGCCCAAGACCTCTTGCAGGAAACCGCTATCCGGGTTTTGGTAAACGGGGAGAAATTTGCGCTTGGCACCGATTTCAACGCCTGGAGCGGCAGGATAATGACCAACCTGTTCATCTCCCACATCAAGACGAAGCGCCGCCGCCACGAGCTGGGAAAGCAGGGCAACATCCTGAACAAGCTGTACGGCGGAATGGACAGGGTTTTCAACAACGGGGAGTGGCTTACCTTTCTGGGCGACGTGTATGACGGCATGAAAAAATTGGACGAAAAAAGCCGCCTTTCCCTGCAAATGCTCTCGGAGGGTTATACTTACGATGAGATAGCCGTGAGGTCGGGCGAAAATCTGGGCACCGTCAAGAGCAGGGTACACTTCAGCAGGCGGAAGATGCGGAACATGGTGAGGGAGGAGCTATCCGAGCGGACTGCTTTTTACTAAAATGGCGACCAACGGCACCATAGACCAGCAAACAAAGTCACAACTAAAAACAGCATGAAAAAAGTTTTCAAATTCATCGCCTGGACGCTCGGCACCCTACTCGCCGTCCTGCTGCTCGCCTTTGTTGTTTTCCAGCTTTATTTCATGGAAATAAACCGCCAAGCGAAAAAAGCCCTGAAAGAAAAACCCACCCTCACCGAAAACGGCCACACTTTCCGTGACCTCAACGCCAACGGCAAGCTCGACCCCTACGAGGACAGCCGTGCCACCCTCGAAGCCGCATCGAAGACCTGCTCTCCCAGATGACCATCGAGGAAAAAGTAGGGCAGATGTGGCACCCGCCCATCGGCATCGGAGCGGAGGGGGAAATTTTGGGGGAACCAGACCCCGGGGCGATATTCTTCAACTCCACCTACCACCTGCTCCTCCACAAAAAAATCAGCCATTTCAACCTCTTCAAGATACCCAGCCCCGCAGCCCACGCCGCATGGTACAACAAGCTGCAAAAAATTGCGGAGCAGGACCGCCTGGGCATCCCCGTCACCATCAGTTCTGACCCCCGCCACGGGGCGTTGAACTTCCTCGGCAACGATATGCTCTCCAGCCAATTTTCCAAATGGCCCGAGCCTATCGGCTTGGCAGCTACGGGCGACTCGCTGCTCACCGTCGAGTTCGGGCGCATTGCCAGCCAGGAGTACCGGGCGGTGGGCATACGCACGGCGCTGCACCCCATGGCCGACCTCGCCACCGAGCCTCGCTGGGCACGCATCAACGGTACTTTCGGGGAGGATGCCGGGCTTTCCGCCCGCCTGACCGCCGCCTACATCTTTGGCTTCCAGGGCGACAGCCTCGGCAGCGAGAGCGTTGCCTGCATGACCAAGCATTGGCCCGGCGGTGGGCCGCAGGAGAAGGGCGACGATGCCCACTTCCGCTACGGCATGAACCAGGTCTATCCCGGCAAAAACTTCGACTACCACCTCATTCCCTTCGAAGGGGCATTCAAGGCGCACACCGCAGCCATCATGCCCTACTATGGCGTCCCAGTCGGACAGACCTCCGAGGACGTCGGGATGAGCTTCAACAAGGAAATCATTACGGACTTGCTCCGCAAAAAACATGGCTACGACGGCGTCGTCTGCACCGATTGGGGCATCCTCAAAGGGTTTGGGATTTTGGGCTGGGAATTGGTGGAAGCCAAAGACCACGGCGTCCGGCAACTCAGCGTACCGGAAAAAATCAAAAAATCCATCGAAGCGGGCGTTGACCAGTTCGGCGGCAACGACCTGACGGACGAACTGCTGGAACTCGTGCGCTCCGGAGCCGTCAGGGAGGAGCGCATCAACGAGTCGGTGCGCCGCCTGCTGCGGGTGAAGTTTCAGCTTGGCTTGTTCGACAACCCCTACGTTGACGAAGGGAAAACGGGCGAAATAGTGGGCAGGGCCGACTTTGTCGAAAAGGGCTTGCTGGCGCAAAAGAAGTGTATCGTCCTATTGAAAAACGACACGCTCGCAGGCACTCCCGCACTGCCCTTGCAGCGCCGTGCCAAGGTTTATGTGGAAAACATTTCACGGGAAGCCGTTTCAAAATACGCCACCGTGACGTACTCGCTCGCCGATGCCGATTTTGCCATCCTTCGCCTGCAAACCCCCTGGGAGCCTCGAAATGGCGACTTCATCGAGTCGTTTTTCCATCAGGGCTACCTCGATTTCAAGGAGCCTGAGCGCAGCCACATCCTGGACATTTTGATGAAAAAACCAACCATCGTTTGCATCTACATGGACCGCCCGGCTGTCATGCCGGAGATTGCCGCCTATTCGGCGGGGCTGCTCGTGGACTTCGGCGTTTCGGACGAGGCGCTGCTGAAGGTCGTGTTCGGCGGCTTCAACCCCACCGGGCGGTTGCCTTTCGAGCTGCCCGCCTCCATGCAGTCGGTGGAGCGGCAGCAGGAGGATGTGCCCTTCGACTCCGGGGATGCGATGTTCAAAATTGGGGCGGGGTTGGGCTATTGATGGGGCATCCATGCCACGAAATGGTGCTGCTTACAACACAAACTATCAGTCCCCTGCATTGTAATTGGCACATGTGTACCACTTTATGAAGGCGGGAAAACAGGCAAATCGCCCTCATGCCAACTTCTCCTTTTTCAAAAAGAATAACTTAAATGGAACCTCCTTCCCTTTTTTTAAAAAACAGTTTACCTTTGCGGCTGACCATTTGGTCAAACTGTTTAGGCAAACTAATTTATGACCGTATCTACTGAAGCAGAACATAAGATTTTGGAAGCAGCCCGACAAGAATTCAAGCAAAAAGGTTACAATGGCACCCGGATGCAAAAAATTGCAGATGCAGCTGGCATTAGTAAACCTTCCCTGCACTATTATTTCCGCAACAAAGAGAACCTCTTTAAAAAAATTTTTGACGAAGCACTTGACGAGTACCTGCCTTTGGTTAACACCTGGGAAAATGACAGCCTGAGCTGGGAAGAAAAGGTGCTCCGCTTCACAAATGAATTTATTAGGTTTAATCAAAATGGGAATATGCTATTTATCATCAGGGAAATAAACCGTAACCCTGATTTGTTAGCGGAAAGGATAAAAAAATCAAAATCACCCAATCGGTTTGTAGCCTATTTTGAACAGGTGATGGCAGAAAAAAAAATCCGGCAGGCAGATGTAAGGGTGCTCTATATCCTACTCCAATCTATTTGCTGTTTCCCTGCCATGAACAGTCAGATACTTCAGAAATCACTTCGCCTATCGGAAAAGCAATTCAAAGAATTAATGCAGGGGTATGCCAAAGCAGCCGCTGGATTTTTTATAAACGCAAATAAAAAATGAGTCACTATATGCACAAGGCATTGCTTTTGAGCATGGCGGTGGTATTTGTTTTCACGAATGCCCAGGCACAGCAAAGTATTACTTTGCAAGAATTGCTTCAAAGGGCAGAACAAAGCTATCCTGCAACCAGGCAAAAAGATTATATAAGGTCACTCGGTAGCGAAAATGAAAAAATACTTGATTTGAGTTTATTCCCTCAAGTAAACGTAACGGGGCAGGGTACCTTCCAAAGCGAAGTAACCGAATTCAGTGTGCCCGGCTTTTCGGGCATCCCAAGCCAGAAGAAAGACAACTACCATCTTGGACTGGACATTCGTTTCCCGTTGACAGAGTTTGATGTTGTTAAATCAAAAAAACAACTGGAGTTGGCAAGGACCGGTGTTGGCGTTATGCAAATGGATGTGGAAATTCAGCGTATCAGGGAAAGGGTAACAAATGCCTTTGGTAATATTTTATTGCAGCAGGAAAACAAGAAAATATTGTTGATACGAAAGGCCGACCTTGAAGCCCAGCAAAAAAAAATAGCCGTGGGCGTGTCGAATGGGGCTGTATTGAAGAGCAACCAGTTGGTTTTTGAATCTGAAATATTAACTGCCGAACAAAGGGTTGCAGAGATTGATGCAACCTTGTTAAGCCTGACCCAGGAACTCTCCATACTTACGGGGTCAACAGTTGAGTCGGACGACAATTTTCAACAACCGACAACAGATACATTGCGGCGGGAGATAAACCGACCTGAGTTACAGGTATTCAAGTTGCAATTGGATGCACTCGATTTGCAAAACGAGGTTTGGAAAAAGGAAACCCGGCCCAAGTTTTTTGTTTTTGGCCAAGGCTTTTACGGCAGGCCTGGCTATGACTTCCTGAACAGCGATTTAAGGCTTTATGGGATGGCCGGTGCTGGTCTAAGCTGGAATATCAATAACGCTGTGGTCCTAAAAAACAGGGAAAAGACCATTGAACTAAACAAACGAATTGTAGGTAAGCAACAGGAAATATTCAGTTTGAATTTGCAAGCATCATTGACACAAAAAGAAACTGAAATCGCCAAGTATCAGACCATTATTTCAAAGGACGAAGAAATTGTGGGCAAACGCAAGGAAATCATGAGGTCAGCAGCCAGCCAGTTGGAAAACGGCGTCATCACCTCCACAGAATACTTGACGGAGCTAAATGCAGAAAATGCAGCGGAGTTGAACCTGGCACTTCATAAGGTGCAGCAGGCCATTGCTAAAACACAATACAGCATATTGGCAGGCAACTAAAATTTTAAAGAAAAAATTAAACAACAATGGAACAAGAAGAAATTGTAAAGAAAAAGACCAATAAAGTAAGGATTGTCATCCTTGGGGTTGTGGTGCTGATTGCCGCTTTCTTTGGTGTTAGGGCATGGATGGATGCCAAGCATCATGAATCCACGGACAATGCACAATTGGATGCCACTATTATCTCCGTAAGAAGTGCAGTGTCGGGGTTTGTGACGGATGTTCGTTTTGCTGAAAATCAGCTTGTGAAAAAAGGCGATACGTTAGCAATTATTGATGACAAGGATTACAAAGCTAAAGTAATGCAGGCAAGGGCTATGCTGCAAAGTGCAGAGTCTCAGTCGGGCATTTCAAGGTCGTCGGCACAGGCGGCACAGCAAAATGCTTCGGCCTCTTCTATTGGCTCATCAGCCCTGCAGTCAAACATCAATGGAGCAGAGGCCCGTTTAACCAAGTCGCAAAAGGAATTGGCCCGCATTGAGAAAATGTTCAATGACGGAGCAGCCACGCAACAGCAGTTGGATGCTGCCCGTGCCGAAAATCAGAGTGCCATTGCCATGCATGAGATGGCGAAGCGCCAGTTTCAGGCAGCCACCACACAAGCGTCGAGCACACAATCAACTGCCCAGGCACAAAAAGGACAAATAAATGTAGCTGCCGCAGTGGTGCAGCAACGCCTCGCAGAATTGGAATTAGCAGAAACCCAGCTAAAAAACACGGTGATGATAGCGCCTTTTGATGGCGTAGTTTCCAAAAAAAATGTGGAAGTAGGGCAGCTGGTACAATACGGTCAGCCATTATGTTCTGTTGTTGAAAACAATAATTTATGGGTAACGGCAAATTTTAAGGAAACCCAGTTGGATAGGATAAGGTTAGGTCAAAAGGTTTCAGTAGAAATCGATGCCTATAAAAATCTAAAGCTAACTGGCACGGTGGAATCCATTGGCGGTGCGACAGGGGCAAAATTCGCTTTATTGCCCCCTGACAATGCAACAGGTAACTTTGTTAAGGTTACCCAGCGGGTTCCGGTTCGCATCAATTTGGATAAAATAGAAAATAAGGATTTCTATTTAGCTCCCGGACTCAGTGCGTTTGTGGACGTAGAAATAAAATAACTATGCAAGCAAAGGAAGCAACACAATACCCTGTAGGCGCTGAAAGGGCAATACTGGTAATAACAGCAATCAGCGCAGCTCTGCTTCAACTGATTGACACTTCCATTGTCAACGTTTCCCTAAGGGAAATAAGTGGGAGTATTGGTGCCACCACCACCGAAATAGCATGGGTGGTAACTTCCTATGCCGTTTCCAATGTAATTATGATACCACTGGCTGGAATGATGAGTGATTTGTTTGGGCGCAAAAACTACTTTACAATTTCCATCCTGATTTTTACTGTGGCATCTTTTTTTTGCGGAACTGCTGACTCGTTAACCGCATTGGTAATCTGGAGGTTTATCCAGGGCATTGGTGGCGGGGCATTGCTTACCATTGGGCAAACAATAATTGTTGAAGCGTTTCCACCGGAAAAAATAAATACCGCCAATGCTATTTTTGGAATGGGCGTTATTCTCGGCCCAACTTTTGGCCCAACATTGGGTGGTTATCTCACTGATAATTATTCCTGGCACTGGATTTTTTTCATCAATATCCCCATTGGCATAATTGCCGCTTATCTATCGTGGGCATACGTTAGAGACCGTGTTGGGGCAAAAAGGCCTCAAAAAATTGACTGGGCTGGAATATGCCTTTTAATTGTTGCCGTAGGAACCCTGCAATATGTATTGGAAGAAGGCTCTGCTAAAGATTGGTTTGACAGTATAGAAATACTCTCACTTACCATAGTGAGTATTGCTGGCTTCATAGGTTTTATTTGGCGGGAATGGGTTTACGCTTACCCAGCCGTAAACCTAAGGCTACTAAAAAATTGGAACCTTGCAATGGGCTCTATTTTAAATTTTGTAGTGGGTGTACTTCTTCTGGCCACGGTTTTTGTTTTTCCGCTTTTTGCGCAAATCGGGTTAGGATGGACTGCAACTATGACGGGCAATTTCTTAATATCCGGGGCATTAGCCTCTGCATTTTCTATGGCAATTGTTGGAAGATTGCTTTCCAAGGGTTACAACCCTAAGGCAATTATGATAGCCGGAGGAGGTATGATTTTTGCCTTTGCAACGCTGATGAGTTTTTCCTCACCCGAATCCTCTGCAAGCAACTTCTTCTGGCCATTCATATTGCGGGGATTGGGCATTGGTTTTATGTTGTCTCCCGTGATGGTACTTGCTGTTCAAGGTTTAAAAGGCGCAGACCTTTCACAAGGTGCAGGGTTAAGTAACATGTTGCGCCAGTTAGGTGGTGCCGTAGGCATAGCTGTAATGAACGTTTTTCTCACGCACCGCAATGCAACCAACGACAATTACCTCTTGCAGCATTACAATATTTATAACGATACTTTCCAGGACAGGGCAAACCTGATTTCTCAAAATTTTATTTCACAGGGATATTTTAAAGAGGACGCATTGCAAATGGCTTATAAAATAATGGACTTGTCTTTGTTTAAACAACAGGCCATTATCAGTTACGACAACGTATTTTGGAGTGTGGGGATTACTATCCTCGTATGTATCCCCATCATCCTGATGATTAAAAATGATAAGAAGCGGGGCGGTGAAAAGATTGAAGTCCACCTTGAGTGAGAGTTGTTGATTTTTATTTTACTTCAATTGCCAGACCCGTCCAACCGCAATTTTTCATCAAAAAATAACGTCGTTTAATGAAAAAAATAATAATCACAACCGATTTAAGCAATGACATCATCATCAATGAGGGCTTAAAATTCGCAAAAGCATTGAACGCCGAGGTAGAACTTGTTGCCGTAATCAACAAAAATATTGACTATATTCCCATGGACACAGGCATGAGCTTTACTAGCCAGTGGGAAGCTAGAAAACACATGGCAAATAAAGCATTAAAAGAGATAAAAGACCAGCATCCCGAATTAAACATAAAAGTAGTCGTATTTATTGGCGACCCTAAAGAAGCTATCATTGAATACGCAATAGAAAGTAAAGCTTCAATAATTGTGACAGGTACGCATGGACGTACGGGCTTGTCTCATTTGCTAATGGGCAGTACTGCAGAGTATATCATTCGCCATTCTCCCATACCGGTATTGGTAATACCGATGAATAATTATCTGCATTAGAAGGTATCTGTGCCAAGGTGTATTGAAAGTATTACCTCAATTTTTCAAGCAATCGTCTGAATTTATTGTATTCTTCTTTTGACAGGTCACTACTGATTATTTGCTCAATTTTCTCAAGTGCTATTTTTGCAAAAAGTACACATTTTTCCCCGTTTGCAGTAAGTTTTACAACGGATGCTCGTTTGTCGTTCGGATGCTCCGTTTTTTTCAAATACCCCAATCTTTCAAGTTCTATCAATAGCTTGCTCATGTTCTGCTTAGTAGTCTCCGCTTTGTTCGCAAGTTCAATTGGCTGACTTCCATTCTCTGCATCAATAAAAGCAAACACTTTCCCATGCGCTGGCTTGATGTCCTTAAAGCCTGCTCGATGAAGTTCTTTAATAAAGGCAGCTTGCATTTTCGAAAATGCAATTTGGAGTAAAGTCAGTAAGTTTAGATTTTCCATTTCAAAAATATTTGCCGGAGGTAGTGAATTGCGTGATTTGCATCACAAGGTAAACGTCATTATCCGTCATCGATGGGGTAGTTTTGCTTGAGGCAGTTTTTGTTCTGACTATATTTTAAAAAACAGGAACGGACGTTGCAGTTTTTTAATACCTTGCCCCACGATGGAAAAAACCATGAAATACGTCGCCTATTACCGACTGAGTACCCGGAAGCAAAAAGGGCTTGGCCTCGATGCCCAACGGGTCATCGTTGACCACTACACCAAACAGGACGGGGCAAAGCTTGTCCAGGAGTTCACGGAGATTGAAAGCGGAAAGGAAACTATGAACAGGCCGGAGCTTTTGAAGGCCATGCGCTTATGTCAGGCAGAAGGCGCTACCCTGATTGTGGCCAAGCTGGACAGGCTTTCGAGGAACGTCGAGGAGACTTTCAAAATCAAGCGGCAGTTAAACGACCACTTGATTTGTTGCGACTTGCCACAGACAGACAGTTTGACCCTCTCCATTTTTGCGGGACTGGCCCAGCGGGAGCGGGAGCTAATCAGCCTCCGAACCGCAGCAGCGTTACAGGCGAAAAAGGCAAGGGGATTCAGTCTTGGTAAAATCGAGAACCTGACCGAAGAGGGAAGGAAGAAAGGGGCATCGAGGATGCAGGAAAAAGCCGTACAGAACGACCGCAACAAAAGGGCAACACAGTTGATTATCAGTTGGAAAAAGCAGGGCGCAACCTTGCAGGAAATCGCCGACAAGCTGAACGCTAACAGTTTTGAAACCGTCCGGGGCAAGGAGTTCCAACCAGCGACCGTGTGGTATTTGCACAAGAGAAGCACAGGTAAAGAAGTAGTGAAGTAGTGAATTCATTATTTCATTACCTTTGCTTGTAGTCTTAAAAAGAAGCGGGTACAAATTGTACCCCGCTTGGAATCGTTGCTGCGCCCAATAACAACCATTCGCATTTTGCGAAGACTTGTTTGAGTTGTCCGAAAAAATCGGACAAGCTGAAAGTGTGTGGCAAATTGCCCCTACCCTTTCCAGCCTTATTCACTATGTTTGAATTATCTGCAAAAATCGGACATTTGATGTCCAAAGGAAAAATCATGAGCGGAGAACAAAACAAAATCGTTGTGTTTCAGGAAACAGAAATCCGCCGTGTCTGGCACAAGGACGAATGGTGGTTTTCTGTTATTGACGTGATTGAGGTTTTGAGCGAGAGCCAAAACCCTCGTCGCTATTGGAGTGACCTGAAAATAAAGGTGAAAAAAGAAGGGGCTGCCCAGTTGTACGAGAAAATCGTACAACTGAAATTAGAGGCAGCAGATGGCAAGCTTTACAATACGGATTGCGCCAATACTGAAACGATGTTCCGCATCATCCAATCCATTCCCTCACCCAAGGCCGAGCCGTTCAAGCTCTGGCTTGCTCAGGTGGGTTACGAGCGCATTCAGGAGATTGAAAACCCCGAACTGGCGGCGCAACGTGCCAGGCAGTATTACAAGGATTTGGGGTATAGCGAGGTGTGGATTGAAACCCGCCTCAAATCGGTGGAAACCAGAGAACAGCTTACCGACGAGTGGAAAGCCAGAAACGTGAAGGAAGGCATGGAATATGCCATCCTCACGGCGGAGATTTCAAAGGCGACTTTTGGCCTAACTCCTTCGGAGTACATGAAGTACAAGGATTTGAAGCGGGAGAATCTGCGTGACCACATGACGGACATTGAACTGATTTTCACCATGCTTGGCGAAGCGACTACACGAAATAAGGCGGTCGAGAAAGATGCCCAGGGCTTTGAAGAAAACAGGGGCGCAGCAAGGGAAGGCGGCAGAGCGGCAGGTAAGGCGCTCGATGCCTATGAGAAGGAAGCGGGAAGCAAGGTGGTGACGGACACGAATTTTAAGCAACAAATAGCAGCAGCCAAACAGCAAAAGAAGCTGGAGCGGAAAAAGAAAGACAAAGAGGAGTAATCCTTTTTCTTTTCAAAAGCATCTACCTTTGCTAAAAATGGAGCATGGCAAACACGAAAGACGACAAGACCAAAGTAGTTTCCTTGTTTGATACACCAATGAAGCGTGAACGCTACGAGGTGGGCATTGATATTTGGAGAAACCCTGGCCAGATACACAACGCAGCCTTTCAGCACTCGGTTTTGTGTCAAACCTACCTGCCTTATCGTGACCCAGGCGACGACGTAACACTTTGGGAACACAGCCAGGGCAAAGCGTCTTTGAATATCCAGTGTCTCAAAGAGAAAAACCCCGAAACCGGAGAGTTTATTTACTTGGGCTTGCCATATGGGACAAAGGCCAGGCTAATCATGGCCTACCTCAATACCCAAGCCATCAAGAACCAAAGCCCCGTCATAGATGTAGAAAGCTCTATCACCTCTTTTATTAAAAGCATAGGTTTGTCTAACAAGGGCAAAAACTTTGCTGAGGTAAAGGAACAGCTTGCAAGGATAGCCGCTTCTGTCATCACGCTTAACTACATTACGGATGACCAACGTAGTTTGAATGTCCGTTTTTCGCTGGTGAAAAAATACGACTTGTGGTTCCCGAAGGATGAAAAGCAACGGGTTCTTTGGGCGTCCCGGATTCAGCTTACCGACGACTACTACAAAGAGTTGTTGGAACATGCCGTCCCCTTGGACGAAAGAGCGTTAGGTGCTTTGAAGAACAGTGCGATGGGGCTTGATATATACACATGGCTTGCCCAACGACTCCACAGAATCAACCCAAGCAAAGGTCAATTCGTTTCGTGGCAAAATCTGAAAGACCAATTTGGTAGCGGTTACGGTTCTATGAGGAAGTTCAAGCAAGTCTTTCGCCATACTCTTGCTATTGTTCACGGACAATACCTGCGGGCCAAGTTCAAAGAAATAGAGAACAAGGGCTATATGCTGGAATATTCTCCTCCTCCAATCGAAAAGCCAATGATTTCAGTTGGCCAATTGAAATAAATAGACCACGACCCTTTTGGTACGCTTTTCGTCCAACTCGTTGTTTTGCGCCCATAATTTGCTCAAAAAATCAGGGCAATATTTATCCACGACCCTTTTAGTACACTCAACCCACTTTTCTCACCTTTATTCGTTATCCACGACCCTTTTGGTACACAAGTCACGACCCTTTTGGTTCATTTATCCACGACCCTTTTGGTGCTCAAACCTATAGTTAGAAAAACCTATACTTAACCTATAGATGCAGCAAAACATGTGGATAGTGGGGATAAGTCGAGTTTGCTACCGCTCACAAGGTGTTTTTTGTTTTTCTTGCTGTTGAAAAGAAAAAAGAAGCTGGTTCCGGTGCTGTCTCGTTGTGAAGCTGATAACCACCCTTTGGCGTACTCACACAAAATGCGTTCACGGGAGTTTGGGTACGGCGTGAGGATGGGGCAACTGGTGGCCACTAATTTCTTTCTTGCCACAGTAACAAATTCATTCTACTTTTGCGTCATTAATTCACTACTTCATTACTTAATGAATTCATTACTATGGCTTTGAAAATCGGTGTTGTCTCACAAAAGGGCGGAGTAGGAAAGTCTTCGCTTGTCAGGGCGCTGGCTGTCGAATACGCCCGCAACGGCTTTTCGGTGAAGATAGCCGACATGGATTTGCGGCAGAAAACGGCAACGGAATGGAACTGTATTCGGATGGAACACCACCACTCCCCTACCCTTGCAGTCGAACCGTTTGCCAGTGTCCGGGACGTGCTCAAACAAGAGCCGCATTACGACCTTATCCTTTTCGATGGCGTGGGCCAGGCCGATACGCAAACCCTCGAAATTGCGAAGGCATCGGATTTCATCATTTTACCGACCGGCGTTACCCGTGATGATTTAATCCCGCAGGTCAAACTTGCCCACGAGTTGCGAAAGAAGGGCATTGATAAAAGCCGACTGGCTTTTGCCCTGAGCAGGGTAGGCGGTAGCACCGTCGAACAAGAAGCGGCCACTGAGTTTATCCAGGATGCGGGGTACTATTGCGCTGGCTCTATTCAGGAACGCACCTCGATAGGCCAGTGCCACGACAACGGCCTTGCCGCCAACGAAACCAAGTACCCGTCTGTTAACCTAATCATTGACCAGCTTATTCAAAACCTGGGCGATAGAATCAACTTAATCGAAGTCAACAATGGCAAAATTACAGAAGCACAGTAAGGGCGCAGTCCCTACGATGGAGGAAGCAAGCAACAACCTGGGCGACATCCCCGAAAGGATAAAGCCCATGAGCTTCAAACTGCCTGAATCCTTCAACAAGGAATTCAAGCAGTTTGCCCTCGACCACGGTATTTCGTTGACCGAGCTTCTAAAACGTAGCTTTCACCACTACAAGAAATCGGTGTAAGTAATGAATTCACTACTTCAATATTTCATTAAGTAATGAATTAATTATGAATAGCACACAGGCCAAGTTGCTTTCCCTTCCTGACATTCTTTCCCGTCTGGGACACGAGCCGACATTGATAAAGAAAGGCGGGAATGAGTATTGGTACAAGTCGCCATTCAGGGACGAGAAAGACGCATCCTTTCACACGTCCTATTTGGGGGGTAAATGGATTTGGAAGGACTTTGGCGATAGGGGAGGGACAGTCATAGATTTTGTGATGCAGTTAAAAGGCTTTAGCCAGGTAGGGGACGCTTTGCAGTTCCTTGAAAAGATGTATCGAGGCCGACCGTTTAGCCAACCCGCCGCCAAGTCAATCGAGGAGACACGGCAACAAACCGACCTTTTCTCTTTTCAACAGCAAGGAAATTCGTCGCCGGAGGCGACGGTGCTCGAATTGGAATTTATCGAGGCACACGAAATCCGAAACCCGCTCATTCACTCCTATCTGACCAAGGAACGAGCCATTCCCCGCAAACTGGCCGACCTTTATTTGAAGGAAATCAAGTACCGTAACAAGAAAAACGAGCGGGACTACTTTGCATTTGGCATGGAGAACGAAAGCGGCGGCTATGAAATCCGTGCAGCTTCAGACAGCTACTCTTTCAAGTCAGCTTTGATAAAACGGGATATTACCGTGATTCGGGGGAAAGCCCCCGAAAAGAAAGCCGTCAGTGTGTTTGAGGGCATGACGGATTTTCTTTCCCTGCTGGCCATGATGAACATTAGCCAATTGTCCGGCGATGCCATAGTGATGCACTCACTTTCTTCCTTTCAGCGCACAGTGGATTTCATCAAGAGCCAGGACTACACGACCATCAACACTTTTTTGGATAACGACAAGTCAGGCGAGGAACACACGGAGAAATTCAAAATGGAGTTTGGCGATAGGGTAGTGCCTCAAAACTCCCTCTTTGCACCCTACGCAGATATTAACGATGCTTTGAAAGCGAATCAGATACCGAGCTTTCTACAAAGGTAGTGGTAGTGAAGTAATGATTTCATTACTTCACTATTTCACTACATTACCTCGTTAGAGGTTGTACCAGAGGGATAGCTCCAGACATATCACCGCAAAAACGATGATAACCACCACTACCACAATCCAGACTGGGCAGTTGATAATGGTAAGCCTTAGCCTGCCGAACTGCCACAAAAGAGTAACCTGTCGTGCGGATGCACGATTCAAAAAAGCACTCATAAAAATGTGTTTAAATGACCAGCAGCAGGGAGCTAAGGCGAGGACGCTTTTCACTGCCCCCTACTGGCCAAATTATAATAAAATATCACTAACGGAGGCTGCAATGTATGTGCCATTGCTGCTACGGGTTTAAAGGGTGCAAATATTCGCCGCATATTTGTAAGAGCTGATTTTTTTGGCAGTTATGGTGTCAGCCCTTGCTGACAGAATGGCAGTTTTTAGAGATTTTTTATATTTAACGGCTATTTGCTTTATTAGCAAATAGTCGTTAAATAGCATCTACATGCCTTTCAGTAGCCATACTGTCATTTACATGGGTAATGGTATAAGCTTTGCTTAGATAAGCGTGTGTACAATTATTAAGAACTCTATCAGGAGCATCATGTACAGTAACAAGAGTACTTCTAAATGAGCTTCTTTCATTCATAGGCTTTAATGCGGCCTCTACGTGGCCAGATTATAGTAAAATATCATTTGCAACCCATCCTTGCGGATGGGTTTTTTTGTTTCATCTTAGGGCTTCGCCCCCAGCGCCCGTCAACAGGCATCCCCAACCTTCCTTCGCTTTGCTCCGTGCAGGTCGGGTGATTCCCCTCCCATTGACCGTTGCACCCCCACTGTTCGCCACGAGGCAGGGGTTAAAAGCATGTCGCTTTCACAACCCCTTAACCAATTCAGTGAGGACAACTTGACGGACATTTTTAACGGTTCTCTCCTTTCCATCGTCACAAAAAATTCACACTCAGAGGTTCCTTTCTCTGCTACCCTTCAGGTGCTTTCTTCGCTTTCACAGCGTGTACCTGATCAGGTCTTTTCTTGCTCCATGGCCTCGCCCGGTGCTGGTGAAGAAGGCGTATTTCTTCACAAACACAATAATAAAATGAGAAAGGAAAAATCTCAGACCACCGCTCCTGATATGTATCAGGCGGTGACCAATCGCATTATCGAAAGATTGGAACAGGGTGAGCTAACTTGGCGGAAGCCCTGGTCAAGTTATGGGCTTGCCCGCAACTACGTTTCCGGGAAGGCGTATCGGGGTATCAATATGCTGCTGATGAACCTTTTCAGCCCGCATAGCATTCCCTATTACCTCACCTTCAAGCAAGCGCAGGAATTGGGCGGAAACGTCAGGAAAGGCGCTAAATCCCAACAAGTCTTTTACTTCAACGTCATTTTCAAGGATGCCAACAACCAAACCCTTTCCAAGGAAAAGGCGGAGGCATTGGGTGATGACGTAAAGGTGATTAGGTTCCTCAAATACTACAACGTCTTTAACGTCGAGGACATCGAGGGGGTGGAGTTCAAAATTGACGATTTGCGGCTATTGCCCCATGAAAAAATCGAACGCTGCGAACAGGTATGGAATGCGTATCCGTCCCCGCCGAAGTATGTCGAGGAGGATAGGGCACGGGCTTTTTATCGCCCACAAGAGGACCTCATTAACGTGCCGCCCATCGAGCAATTTGAAACAGCCGAAAACTATTACGCCACGCTGTTTCACGAAGCCATCCACTCGACGGGACACCCCAACCGCCTCAATCGTGAGGGTGTTGCCCAATTCGACCGGTTCGGTTCCGAGCGCTATTCCTTGGAGGAATTGGTTGCAGAGTTGGGGGCCTCTTTTCTTTGCGGGCTGACAGGGATAGACCGTGAACCCATCATTGAGAACACTGCCGCCTACATTCAAGGCTGGCTAAAAAAACTCAAGGATGACAAGCAGTTTATTTTCAAAGCCGCAGCGGAAGCGCAAAAGGCAGTGGACTACATCGTGGGCAACACTTTTGAGGAAGGCGATGATTAAATGTAAAGGAGCAGGGTAAAACCTGCTCCTTTTTTTTTGAAAAGGCTCTGTTTGCCTTGGAAGTATAAGATAAACTACAAATTAAAGATTTCTTAGGGCTTCGCCCCCAGCGCCCGTCAAAGGGCATCCCCAACCTTCCTACGCCTTGCTCCGTGCAGGCCGGGTGATTCCCCTCCCTTTGACCGTTGCACCCCCACTGTTCGCCACGAGGCAGGGGTAGAAAGCGAGTGCTTTCATACCCTTTTCCAATAGGGTATAATATCAACCGATAACCAACCAAAGGAGAAAATACAATGGCTATCAACAACACGACCATCCTAACGGGTAACATGGGTTCGGAAGCCCGGATCATCAAAACCGAGGAAACCACCTTTGCTGCCTTTTCCATAGCAACCACGGACAGCTATAAGGATGACAACGGCGAGTGGCAGGAGAAAGACACTATTTGGCACAACGTGCTTGCCTTTAGTCCGAAAATCATTGAGACGGTAAAGAACCTCAAAACGGGCACAAGGATAACAGTCACGGGATCTTTGTCCTATCGCCCCTTTGAAGTGGCGGATGGCAATGGTGAAGTCATTACCAAAAAAGAAGCTTCCGTAATTATCGGTAAGTTGGAACTGACTCCATTGGTCAAGAAGAAAAACTGATAGTGGGCCAGGGTAGGGTGGGGCATCCACCCTACCTTTCCAACCAAAGGAGAGTGAACAATGGGCAACATGCTTCCCGAACAACTGTACCGTAAAATCCTGCAAATCATACCCAACGTGGAGCGACTGCAACCAGGCGAAGCCCTAAAGCTGAAATCCGGTGAATTCATGGATTTGAACGTGGACATCCTTTCCCGTGACGGCGATTCCATCGTGGTTGCCCTGAGCCATTACTACAACCACTTCCTGAGCGGCGACCCGATACCCGACCCGGACATGGAGATTGCCATCTACCCAAAACTGAAAATGGCCGAGGCGCTTTCCTATCAGGACAGCTTTTACTACCGCAAGGTTTATCCAGACTTTCCAGAGAAGAACACCTACCATCCCAAGGTAAAACAGGAACTCAACTCCTTTTTGAACACTTGGCTTCGCAACCTGAAAATGCAGGGTCATCGAGTGGAGGGCGAGGAAAGAGGGATGAGCAAGTAAGCGAGACGACGTAAACCCGACATCAATGAAGCCGTAGAATCGGTGACTGAGTAAGGAAAAGTCTTTAGTAGTGAATTCATTACTTAATGAATTCACTACTGTTTTACTAAAAATTGCCGCTTATAGCCGTTTCCGTTTGAAGGGCGATTTCCCTGGCATTGTCCAGCAGTATTTGTTTTGGGATGACCTTGCTTTGTTGTTCGTCGTAAATCACGAGGTTTGGCATGGATGCTTTTAGGAATTGCCGGAAGGAGTCTCGGTCCTTGAACGCACATTCAAAGCATCTGGCAGATTCTAAGGCATCTCCCTCAAAACCCAGGAGACAGGCTTTTTCTTTTGGCGTTTTGGTCAGCGCTATCACTGCATTGTCGGCAAATTCCTTTCCCACGGCGTCATTCACGAAGATGATTTCCCAAGCGATAGGGTACTGCTCCGATTCTGCAAAGCCTTTGGCTTCGGAACTGTCATACACTTGGGTTACGGCACTGATTACCTTTGTATCTGCCACCACCATTTTGTACCCATCCTTTCGTTTTTGTTGCCATTATCTTTTACCTGGCTTCATTCACAGAGGCAAGGCATCACCTTGCGCCATGTATTGAATTCATTAAATGATGAATTCAATACAAATCTTCATCAAACTTTCACACTTCCGACTATCAGCTTATGATAGAGTGAAGCATGACTCAAACACCACCCAACATCGCATCCGTTCTAACTTTTCCTATCCAGATTCGGGAAACTGACGATACGACCAGTGACAACGAATTGGTATTACAAACCCGGCTTGTATTTATAAAAGCCTTGAATGATGCGGCAGCAGGAAGACGTATTTTATCGGAAGAAACAAAAACTGCTATCCGTGAAGGAAACGAACTTTTTAAAAAGTGGGGATATTCTTCTCTTTCTCTTCCTTTTTAGAAACGAAAGCCCGTCCCCCAGCGTTGAAAGATAAACTCTTTCATCATGGCATCAAAAACATTTGAGGAAATCCTGAACAGTCGTCCTGAAGAAGAACGCAAAAAATTTGAGCAAACCAAAAATACGGTAGTTAGTTCAGACGTAGTGGAAACCGTAGGCACTCAGACGATTCCCAATCCTACCATTTCTACAGACACCCCGAAAAGCGCACCTGTTGTAGAGGGGCAGGTGGATAATTCGATTGCGGCAGGAGCTCCTCAGGTATCGGATCCGAACGCCGTAAAGCAGGAGGGACAAACGCTTGCTGATAATGGCCTTAAGCCAACACCTCCCGTACAGGGCAACAGCAGCACATTTTCAGAAATAGCCAACAAGCCGACAACAGCGGCTACACCACCGCAAGACTCCGACTCATTGCAGCCTAAAGTTTAACTTTTTTCTTCAAATCGGCTAACCACCTCCAGGCGGTCAACCACAATTTTTGCACCTTCAGGAAGGATGTATCTTTCAGGGATATACTCCCTCAACTCCTTTACCTTTTCATCCAACAACGCCCTGTCGATTTCTTCCAGGCCCTTCCCTTGAATGGCCAGCGTGTGAGTTGTCATGGTGAGGGTGAGAAGGTTAGGAGGGCTAAATACCCAGCCAATGAGAAAGGCATAGGCAAAGCCGAGCGAATCCCCGTTGCGTGTGATGACCCTAAAGCGGTTATTGCGCCCGGCTCTCGTGTATTCGACAAGTGCCAGATACTCCTGCTTTTCAGAAGGCTCCTTTTGGACTGCGACAGGCTTGAGCGGTGCGAAGGTCTTACCGCTATACTTGTCAAGCAAATCCTGCTTTGGTTGTTTATTTTCCATATGACTCAAAGGGTGTTTTTCCATTCTTGAACGCCTCTATCTTCTCCAAACATAACATCATAGTAACGATCCGCAACATCGGCCCTGATTGCTTCCAAAAAATTGCTGGAGTGTTTGCCACCATCTCCTATCAGGTGATAATTGCCAGTGTGTTTCGCATAGGGTTGGGAGAGGTTCTGGTGCCTCCATTTTCGGTGCTCTGTCCCCCATTGTGTCACATAACCCCGTTGCTCCAGATACTTCACCTTTGCCCCAATCTTGGGTTGGGGGGTGCGGTCAATGCCTTTTTCCTTGTAACTCCGTAGGTCAAAAACGATTTGGTCATTGTCGTTTTTGACAGAGGCGGCGTTAAGCTGGTGTTCATAGGATGAGCGCATTTCTGCCAACACTTCCTTGCCATCAAGCCCTCCATCTTTATAGCCAGTCAGCTTTTTGCCGAAGCCTTCACCTTCAACCGGACGGAGGGTAAACATCACATGGGCATGAGGATTTTTGCCACCGTCCGAAGCGTCCGGCGCATGAATGGCAAAGTCAGCGACCAAGCCCCGTTTGGTGATATTATCGGAGATCCAGCCCCTCACTACTTCTTTGTGTTGCTCATGGTCAAGGTTGCGTGGCAGCACCAGGACGACCTCTTTGGCCAGTTGCGCATCCTTTCTCTTTTCACCAGCCTCTACCCCGTTCCAAAGTTTTTCCCTGTCTGTCATCCATTCGGGCGCACCTTCCGGGGTGACTATTTCAGCGTGCAGCACATTGTGTTTTTTGGTGTAGTCGTGGGTCTTTTGGTAAGTTTCATCATGGAGCTTTTCCGATGCCCGGTAAGCGGCGCAGGCGACAACGCTACTGCCGGAGCGATAGGCGGAAGCGGCGGCGGCATTGCGGCCAGTCCCACGGGTGATTGCCGATATGTGCAAATTGGCGTGCATGGTTTACTCACTTTGTTGCAAATTTTCCTACCAGAGGGAGCGGAGCGACCGGCGGCGGGATAATCTGTTTTTGCCTTGGGTGTTGTCTAAGTGCGCGTATAGGAGTTACAAAGGTAACTCGCCCACACCTCAATTACAACACCCAAGGCAAAAACAGATTATCCCGCCGCCAATGGTTGCAAAAACATCACATTAGCTTGGACAAAGGATTATTTTTTACCTTTCAGCCATAAACAATTTTTTATGCCTGAAGACCCTTTTGATCTTGATAACATACTTTACTTTTTCAACCGTACTGAAAAATTTACCATCCGTGAAGCTTGCGAAGGTGTTCAGATATTCGGCGGTATTGGTAGCGGCAAAACCAGCGGCAGCGGAGCAGCCTTGGCCCTATCTTTTTTACGCGCCGGTTTTGGTGGCCTGGTGCTATGCGCCAAAAAGGGTGAGATGAAAACCTGGCTGAAATACGCCGAGCAGACCGGTCGAGAAAAAAGCATCCTGGTTTTTGACAAGAGCGGCAAGTTTACCTTCCCCTTTTTGCAATATGAAATTGAACGAGAAGGTGACGGTTCCGGGTACACCGAAAACCTTGTGCGGCTTTTTACCACAGTTTACGAAGCCATTTCACGACAACAAGTTGCCGGAGGCAATAATGCCTATTGGACACGGGCCATGCAGCAACTTTTGAGGAATGCGATTGACTTGTCCATGATTGTCAGGGGAACTACCTCCATTTCGCTGATACAGCAAATTATTTTCTCAGCGCCGCTTAAGGCAGAAGAAAGGGATTCCCAGGAATGGAGAGATAACAGTTTGTGCTGGCAATTGCTGGCGGAGGGCAATGCTAAAGATTTAGACGAGTGGGCGGCGCATGATTTTGAAAGTACGGTTGCTTTCTGGCTGAAAGAATATCCCAATCTTGCCAACGAAACCCGGTCTGGAATTTTGTCGAATCTTACAACCATGATGGATATTTTCTTGCGCCGCCCTTTCCGTCAATTGTTCTCAGAATCACCGGCTGATCGACGAAAGATTGCTTTTCCAGAACTTACACACCGTGGCGCAATTATCATCATGGATTTTCCCGTGAAAGAATATGGTGATGCTGGCCGGGCGGCACAGGTGGTCTATAAATACCTGTGGCAGCAAGCGGCAGAACGTCGCAATACCGATGAAAATCCACGCCCTATTTTCCTTTGGGTGGATGAGGCCCAAAATTTTGCGACCGAGTACGATATGCAGTTTCAGGCGACAGCGAGGAGTTCCCGCGCCTGCACGGTGTACCTTACACAGAACCTTCCCAATTATTACGCCGAGATGGGGGGAGAACATAGTAAATACCGTGTGGATTCCCTAGTAGGGAATCTTCAGACCAAAATCTGGCATGCGAACAGCGATCCAATGACCAATGAGCAGGCCGCCGAAACTATCGGTAAGAGTTGGCATAAGCGTCAATCTTCCGGCTCAAGTGTGGGCGGGGATTCCTTTAACATTAGTTCCGGAGAGAGCGAGAGTTTTGATTATGACGTATCACCCCAGCAATTTACCAAGCTAAAAAAAGGGGGCCCGCCCAACGGGTTTAAAGTAGGGGCGGTAGTATTCCAGAATGGCAGAACCTGGCTGGAAGGGAAGACACATTTCTTTGCTGAATTTAACCAACTTGATATATGAATCAAAGTATCGACAAGTCACGCAACCTTTTAGGTTCGACGGAAGACACCATGAAGAGAAACCCGGCGATAACCTATTTTTTACATTGGTTTACCGTCCCGGTAGAAGCGTTGCTACATCGCAATTTTGGTGAACGTTGGTTTACTGTTACCAATTTTTATGCGGGCCTGATAGTGTTAGGTGTTTTTAGTGCCGCACAGGAAGCAGGAGCCTCCCTTAGTATGGCTAACTTTCGGGGTTTTGGAGGATATGACCAGCCGCCCGTTGAAGAAGCCTCGGGTTTTTTCGAGCGTTTGAGTTCACACAGCATGGCGTTTGTGTTGATAGCTTATGTACTGCTCAGTATTTATCATTTGGGCATGATTTGGTGGCGCAATCGCACCTCCACTCCCTTGCATTCGTTTTATGCCGGAGATTCTCGTTTGGAGGGTTTGGGGCTTTTTATCTTAAGGCTGCTCAACGCAGCAATGGTTCCGATTGTAAACAAGGTTGTGCAAATGATGCCGCAGAAAGAAAGGAAGAAAATGAGTGCGGAAAATACCCCTCGTACCTTTATGGATTCGGAACGGTTTACCGAAGTTTTTTTGGAGCCAGTTTTTTTGATGTTGTTGGCCGGTTTTACGGGGGGGGGTGCAATGAGCAAATGGCTCCTTATTTCAGCATTGGCCACCGCTATTTTTGCAAGCCTCAAACACACTGGCAAGCTCAACAGATTACTTGATATGCAGGATAGCGCCATTGATGCTGAAGAAGCTAAGTCTTTTAGGGATTGGATATACAGCGATAAAAAGGGGGACTTAGACGCAAAGATGCTAAAGATTGACAACAAAAAACTTGAAGTCATCGAACGGATAAAAAATATCGCCGAGCGTTCAGAAGCAGCAGCGAAAGTAGTCAGGAACGACTACCCGGATGTAATGGAAATTATCGAGGGTATGAACACCGGAAAGCATACCCAGGAGCCAAAGGCTCCCGCAGCTTCGCAAGAGGTTAAAAAGCCGGTGAGCAGTATGCCACCCATACAATCGGAATTCTCTGTTGAAGAAATGATAGTGGGGAAGGAAGAAACGCCGCCTGCACCACCCCAGGAGCCAAAGGCCCCCGCAGCTTCGCAAGAGGTTGAGAAGCCGGTGCGCAGTATGCCACTCAGGCAATCAGGATTCTCTGTTGAAGAAATGATCGTGGGGAAGGAAGAAACGCCGCCGCTGCCTGTGCCACCTCCAGTATCTACCCCAAGGGAGGAGCGCCCCCCGGTCGCACCTGAACAGCGTCCAATTCAAAATTGGGAACAGCCCAGAGAAAACACGTCAGCCGATACCGTTAAAAAGTTGAAGCTATTATTGATTGTCGCTGGTTTAGCGATAGTTGGCTTGGTTCTTTTTTTCGTTGTGAGTTCTTTGCTAAAAAAATCGGATACACCAGTAAAAGAGCCAGACAAAACAGAAACACCCACGCCATTACCATCGCCATCACCACCTGTTTCCACTCCCCCCTCGCCGCCGCCATCTACAAAAAAATTAAAGGGGCAAATACAGACGGAAGGTGGGGGGATAGTCAACATGCGTGACCAACCATCGGAAGATGGAGCACTTGTGTCTCCAATCCCCACTGGCGCCGAGGTTATTATTTTTAGATATGGAGGGGACACAGCATTAAAGAATGGCGAACAAGGCCGCTGGTGCCGTATAGCTTATGATGCCAAGATAGGTTGGGTGTGGGGGAAATATGTCAAAGAGAAAGAATAGAAAAAGACGAAACTAAAAACCCTTTCTGCCAGTAAATAAAACTCTTAATTTAAAACTCTTTTACCATGAAGAAACACATTTTCTATTGCATGGCGGTAGCCATTGGTCTTTCCGCTTGCGGCGGCGGTAGCGGCAATTCCGACCAGACAGACGCACAAAAACCAGAGCAGGAAGAATCGTTAACCGACACTCAAAAGGTAGCGGTAGATGTGTGCGCCTGTATGGAGGAACATGCGGCAAGCCAAGATATGGCTAAATGGATGCAGTGCATGATGGCAATACGAGAGAAGTACCCAACGATAGATGCGATGAATGACGAAGCGGCCAAAGCGGAGATAGATAAAAGATGTGGTGACCTTGTAAAGAAATTTAAAGAAAAGAGTGGGAAACAATAGTAAAGCAATGGATTCATTACTAATTGACCATTTTAATGTCAGTAGGTAAAAAACAAATTCCGATGCTCAAACGGGGAGGCCGCAACAACGACGGCATCGTGGAAGCCTACGTTACTGGCACGGGAAAACATTTTCCAATGGAAAGAATTGGCTACTTGTCCAATTCCTACAGCCTTGGTATGAATAGGTGCTGGAAGGCAAAATTTTCCAAAGAAGAACATCGAGGGGCAATTTTCCATGAAGATTCACGAGGAGATATACCGGAAGCTCTTTCGGCTGATGCCTGAATTGGACAACCTACCTATTAGTAAAGAACCTTTCCTGATTGAGAAAGAGGGGACAGTACCGCTGAACGTCCATATTTTGGAGCGACAGCCGGGTGAGACAATGGTGAACCTTTGCCAATACCCCCGCAGCGAATCGGGGGAGCTAGTACCCAATCCCGACGTGGAAATCAGGCTCGACCATGCGAAGAAGGAAGCGGTGCCGACCGTCTATATCGACTTGAATGGCCGCACAGAGTTGGACGAAAAATGCAGGAAAGAAAGGCGTGGAGAAGCCATGCAAAAAGACGATGAGCTTTATTCCTGGCTCACAGCACTTGAAAAACAGGGATTCAAAGCTGTCAGTCAAGGCCGCACGGTAAGTTGAGATTGGAGTGGAGAGGTATCAATGGTAGCCGAAGAATTGAGGGAGCGAATCACCCTGCACGTAAGCAAGAACCAGCCTAACAGCCGGGCCGAGTACGAAGCCTTCCCCCCGGAGAAATACCCGCTCGAAATTCACCTGCTTTTCAGTAAAAGATACGGACATTTGGTCGAGGAGCTAAAAGCCGCCCTCGATGGCATCCCAAAGGATAAAGCCAGATACAAGAAAGCAGAAAATCAGTACACCAGCAGCGTATCGTTTCGCTGCTTTTTCAAGGACACGGACGCTATGCGCCCTTTCGTGCAACAGTTGAGGGGGAAGGGGCTTTTTGTAGAGCCGATACAGGGGGAACCCCAACAAGTTTTCCCGCAGGAATTGGTTGAAATGGCAAGTCGGGCGCTTGCACCGGAAAGACGGCGATAGACAACAAGGTAATAGAGTAGTGATTTTGCGCTTAAATGCCCCTGAGTAGGAGCCTTAAAGATTAAACTCAGTACCCAAAAACCACCCAAAGGTTCTTTCTACAATCCACCGATTTGGTATCACTGATTTCAAGCACCCAACCGAAGCTGCTGAACACCCAGGCGAAAAATTCTTTGCCGTCAAAGCCTTGGTCTGCGAGGGTTTTGGCCAGGCGGGGGAGTTTCCGTTGAAGTTCTTTGAACACGAGCCTGACCCCTTCCCGCTCGCCGGTGTTGGCGGAGGTAAGGACGACAGCCATCAGCAGGCCCAGCGTGTCTGTCGCAATAAAACGCTTGCGGCCGCTGACTTTTTTGTTGGCGTCTATTCATTTTTTCTTGGTCATCGAGGCAGTCTTGACGCTTTGGGAATCCAGTATGCCCAAGCTGGGGGCTGCCTGCCTGCCCCTTTTGAGGCGCAGCAGTCCCGAAGCGGGTCGTGTATGCGCTGGACGAGCCCTTTTGCCTTCCAGGTTCGGAAGTAATAGTAGACCAACTGCCACTTGGAAAAGTCATTTGGGAGCAAGCACCACTGGGCGCCGGATTTGCTCAAGTAAAGAATGGCATCAACGATTTCTTTGAGCAAATGCTTGCGTTTACGGCTGATGTCTTTGTCGTCAAAGATTTTTACAATAACTTCCCACTGGGAATCGGTCAAGTCTGAATCGTACTTCATGATAGGATAATATTTAAGGTTTGGAAAACTCAAAATTATCCAATCGATTCCCGTCTTTTCAGATTAGTTGGGGATTTTTAAACAACCTCTTAAGTGAAGTGCTTTTGAGGCTGGAATTGCATGTCTATCCTCAAAACTCAAATTTTACCATTGCCCGGATGCCCAAGCCCTTTACCCCGAACAGTACGGGGATGTTGGGATTATCGAGATAAGTCAGTCGTTTCATCACGTCAATCCGACCAAATTTGAGAATGTTCATGATGCCAGCACCTGCTTCCATGTAGGGCTTGCTCTCTAAGGAAAAAGTCTGCTGCCGCCCCTCGTCATTATTGATGAACTGAATCAATTCGGGATTTTTTAGCGGGCTGTTCTTGTCGCTGAGCGTCCCCCAAACACCTTTGAAAGAGATGACCTCCCGGAGTTTCAGCCTTTTCAGGAGGGGTATTTTGTTGAAAATAAAGCCGTTGAAAAAATGCTCGGTTTTCCAACTGAGATAGGAATCGTTCGCAAATTCGAGGAAGTTCATCAGGTTGTACGAGCGTTTCTGGTAAGCATAGGTTTGGTTGGCACGGGGCAAGTCCAGCAGAAAATAAGGCACACCGGTCCCGAAGATTTTCCCGCCTTCCACCTCCACGTCCGTTATGCCAACGATGGAAAGGTAGAACCGTTTAAAGATGTTTAGCGACACCCTTTGATAATCGTATTCACCGCCGAGCAAGCCTTTAACACCTACGGAATATCTCAGGGTGAATATGGGGTGCTTATTGAATAGCGGTAAGCGAAACTGCTTGCCCTGGATGAACTGCTCGTTGGGTGCAAAACGGACAAGGGTGCTGATTTCGCTGGTCGTGAGGTCGGCCAAGGAAATAAACTCCTGACTTCGAGGGTCGGTAAAGTCGAAACTTAAGCTACCCAGAGGGCGTCGCTTTTTGTGCTCGTAATTCAAACCCCATGAAAATTTATTCGACAGCTCAATAAAATATTCCCCCTTGAAGGAATTATAGAACAACATCTTGTCGGAATCGCCCCTTTTGAAAGAAAGGAAGAAATTGTCCTCCCGCACGAATTCCAGGCTTTGACCGACAAAGCTGGTCTCGTGCTGGTACGAGAGGCGGGCATAATGCCTGGGGTTGCTCTTGAAGTCATCCCGGAAGGAATACAAAACAGACCCGGAATATTTCCATTCCCGGTCTTTGAACCCATAAGCGGCATACCCTTCCAGCTTCAGTTTGGGCATTAGTTTTATGGTCGTCATGCCACCGAAGCTCAACCGGAAACCTTCCACGGGATTGAAACTATAAAATGAGCCAATGGGACCGATTTCCCATCTTCCAACATTCTTGTACCCAGACAAAAGCAGGGCAATAATGTCCAAGGTCCTTCGGAAAGCAGGAACCCGCTGCAAGGTGTCCATCATCTTATAGACGCCCTCCTCGTGTTCGGAGAGTTTTTCTTGCCGGGAAGCCGCCCAAAATTCGTCCTCCCGTTTATAAGCGCCTTTTTCCTCCCGTATGTTTTCCGTGCCGCTGTAAATGGAAGCCTCCCTTTTGAGGTCGAAGCGGTGGTTCCGGTACAGGACGGAACGGGTGCCAAAAAAACCTGTTGAGCCTTTCGTCAGGGCAATGTCAGCCACCAATTGGTCTTTCGTCAACATCCATACGCTGTTTTCGGGGGCAAACTCCTGAATCAATTGCAGGTCTTGCACGAAGTTCAGGTTGATTTTTTCCGAAATGCCCAAGTCCGCCTTGACCACGGCATAGCTTGTGTCGTTCAGGATGTAGAGGCTGCCCTTGAACCCGATGTCCTGCTTGTTGACGGGCATGAAAGCCAGGTCAACCACTTCCATACCCTTGTACTGCAAGGTGTCAAGAATGTAAAAGCGGTAGAAGGCATTGGCAGCCGGGCTGAGGGGGCTGATGAACTGCAAGCCCAGCATCGTGACGTTGTTTTCGTAAATGTCCACATTTTGGTAGAGGATGTCGGTTAGGGTAGTGAGGTTGCCATCCTCCAAATATTCCTCAATGCCAGTCAGCTTGACGCCCTGCCGATATTCTTTTTCAGCCCTGGGCTCTTTGCGGTAATAGACCTTGGAGGTGGTTTCCCTCATAAAAACGGGCAGGTACGGCTTGCCGTTAAGCTGGGAAGTGTCCATGTAATCGAAAATGAACTGGAATTTTCGGAAAGCCCTTTTTTGCTTGAACTCATCCGTGACGTTGTTGAGCGCCAGCTCTATTTTTTCGTACTTTTCGTATTCGTAAAAGTCCTGGGCTTCTATCCGGTTCTTGTCCTTGTGGTCAATGACTTTCTTTATCAACTCGACCGCCGGGTTGTTCTTCCTTTTGTACCCCCCCTTTTCTCCCCATATCACCGCCTCGCCTAGATTGATTGCTGTCGAGTTTAGTGCAACGTCAATTTTTTGGTTCACCCCTGATTTTACGGGAACCTTGACCGTTTCATACCCGACGAAAGAGATTTGCAAAGAGTCGGAACCCCATTTTGTATCCATGGAATAAGAACCGTCCAGGTCGGTAGTGGTCCCGACTGGCGTACCGACGAAAGCCACATTCACGAACGGGAGCGGTTCTTTGGTCTGTGCATCGGTGACCACCCCTTTCACGCTGGTCAACTTTTGCGAAAATAGCGCCGATGACCCCGTTAAAAAAAAAACTGCCAGCAGCAGCAACGTTTTGTTCATTGCACGACTCATAATCCAAGTGTTAAGGCATAAAAAAACAGAGAAAAGCACCTGACGGCAAGCGCCCCTTGTGGAACTTCTTGTTGAAAGTTGGCTCGACGTTTTGCAGTGCCTCCAAGCCCTTTTGAGCAGGGTATTTTTCAGTTTGGGAGGCGAAATTTTTGTGGTAGCAGTGTGCCATTTCGATGTTGAAAAATGGTCTGATTACGCCCCCACGACCACCAGGACAGGAAGGTTCGCCTTCCTGAGAATGTCCTTGCTTTCGCTGGCATGGAGGAGATTTTTCCAAAAGCTGCGCTGTGGCTTGAAGAAAGCCAGCAGGTCGGCTTTGCTGCCTTGCAGGTACGCTTCCAGCCCGTCAGCTACCGATGGGTGGTCAATGACGACCACCTCGCCAAATTCGGTGGACAGAAAACCCTCAGCCGCTTTCCGGCGCTCCCTATCCACCGGGCGACCGGCGGTGACGTGGACAATTTCCACCTCGGCGCCGAACCGCTCCTTCCATGCTTTCAGCTTAGCGAATGCGACGGCTTCTCCCGCCTCAAAATTGGTGGCGTAGGCGATTTTCCTGACAGGGCGGTACTGGCTGCCTTCAGGGATGACCAGCACCGGCACCGGAGACAGGGCGATGGTGTCGGTGGTGATGCTGCCCAGCAACTGCTCCATGACGGTGTGCCGTCCCTTCATGCTCATCACAATGAGGTCGGAATGGTAATCCGCCGCCACGCTCACAATGCCACTGGCAACAGTATCGCTGTAATGAAGTGTTTTCCTTTCGACAATGCCCTCGGCATCTGCCCCGGCAAAAGCATTGATTTCCTTTTCAAATTTTTCCAGCACTGCCCGCTTCGTCTCTTCCAAATATACCAGCATCAGCATGCTCCCTTCCAGCAATTCTGAATAATAGACATTCACCAAATCTATTTTGCAGTTCAAATGCGCTGCCGCCTGAAGGGCGTACTGATACGCCGATTGGGCTTGGGCGGAAAAATCGGTAGGAAATAAAATTCGCATAGTTGCAAGTTGTGGTTATGTTATGATTTACTAAAGCTCCATTTTTTAAAGGTCATTTCCGCTTCAAATAAAGCAGCGAGTCGCCCGAAGCAAAAGGTGCTTCAACTACTTGAAAATCACCGCTTTTCAACGGTTCGGGACCTTTCATGGTGCGGTTCAGCGTGGGGATGAACCACTCCACTTCGTATTCTCCTTCGGTGCCACGAAGGTCCAGCGTGGCGGTGCCGCCCTCCGGGAAGTAACCGTTCCAATCGAAGGGCGGGTCACCGGGCAGCCCGATTTCCTGAAAGTTCGCCCAAGTGTGCGAGCCGGTCAGGAAAATGGCTTTGCCAGTGTTGTCGGTAAAATACCGCCCGTTTAGGGGATGCACCCGTAAGGGGCCGTCGAAGGTCTGGGCTTGCGTTTGAATGGATGAACAAAACAGTATCGCAGCAATCCAAATGAAGAACTTCGTGATTTTCATTGTAAAAACAGATTTGATGAAAAGTTAACTGATTGATTCAACAGTTCGGATGCGTACCTGTAAAGCCGGCAGCAGGTTAGCCGTCGATTTTGCCGAGCAGGTAGTTCAGCTTTTCCACCTCTTCGTCCGAAAGGGGTGAAAGCAAATCCTCGAACCGCTGCTCGACGGTATCCAATTGGAGGAGCAGTTGTGTGCCTTTTTCGGTCAGCTTGACATCCATTTTTCTCCGGTTATCGGGGCAGGTCCGCCGCTCCAGGAGTTCCTTTTCGTGCAGGCGGGTAACAAGCCGGGAGACGTCCGAATCCTTGTCCAGCATCCGTTCCTTCAAAAGGTTGATGGTGGCGGAAGCAGGGTGCTGCCCCCGCACAATCCGCAGGAGGTTGAACTGCTGC
>Ga0209066_10000897_pt1 | contig 41229 bp, 33 predicted proteins | sample All_14_2_FD_187198 | JGI IMG/M metagenome (GOLD analysis project Ga0209066, IMG submission 187198) | Freshwater microbial communities in response to fracking from Pennsylvania, USA - Allegheny Zone_MetaG_DW_15 (SPAdes) (version 2) ... | reverse complement strand
CGATCTTGCGCGAATCGGATTTGATTGCGCGCCTGGGCGGTGACGAGTTCGCCATCTTGCTGACGGCCCTGGAGCGTGCCGACGACGCGGCCGTCGTCGCCGCCAAGATCGTGAGCGAGTTGTGCAAGCCTTACCTTGACCTGGATGGCCACGACATTCAAGCCAGCCCCAGCATCGGCGTGGCCCTCTTCCCCCGAGACGGCCATGACACCGACGCCCTGTGCCGCAACGCCGACACAGCGATGTACCAGTCCAAGCGCGCGGGGCGCGGCCGCTACACCTTCTACGACGCCTCGCTGAACCCGGCCGACGCCCGGCTGTTCAACCTCGCCCAGCGCCTGCCCAGGGCCATTGCAGAAGACGAACTGGTGCTGCATTTCCAACCCAAGGTCAACCTGAGCGACTACCAGATCAGTGGCTTCGAGGCCCTGGTCCGTTGGCAACACCCCGAGCTCGGCCTGATCTATCCCAACGACTTCATCCCGCTGGCCGAGCGCACCGGCGCCATCCTGGAGCTGGGCGACTGGGTCGCCGAAGCCTGCTGTCGGCAACTGGCCAGCTGGCGTGAAGAGGGTCAACGGCTCGTCCCGATCGCCTTCAACGTGTCCGCCATCCAGTTGCACGACAGCGAACTGCCCGATCGCATCGCGCAGCTGCTGGCCCGCTACCAACTGGACGGCACCTTGCTGCAGGTGGAGATCACCGAGACCTGCCTGGTCGAATCCATGGATGTCGCCAACACCGTGCTCAATCAGCTGGAGCAGCTGGGCATTCACATCGCCCTCGACGACTACGGCAGCGGCTTCTCCAGCCTCGCCTACGTCCGCACCCTGCCCATCCACTGTCTCAAGATCGACCGCGGCTTCATCCACGACATCCGCAACAGCCCCGACGACGCCGTCATCGTCAGCTCCATCATTACCCTGGCCCACAACCTGAAGATGTGTGTGGTGGCAGAGGGTGTGGAGCTGGTCGATCAACTGGTCCACCTCAAAACCGCTGGCTGCGATCAGGTGCAAGGCTATTTCTTCAGCCGCCCCGTTCCGGCTGACCAAGCCAGTGAACTGCTCAGTCGCCCCTCCCTCGCTCCGACATGAGAACCCTGGCCCACGCCCTCTCCTTGCTCCTGCTGGCCGCCCTGCCTGCATGCGCCGCGCCACGCCAGTCGCCGCCGTGTGAAGACCCGCGCCCGCTGCGCGTTGCGCTGGTGCCCGTCAAGAACACCCACACGCAGACCCGCCAGTACCGCCCGCTGATCACCGCGCTCGAAGCGGCCACCGGTCGCAGAGTGCAAGCCGAGCCAGCCAAGTCCTACGGTTCCGTCATCGAAGGCTTGCTGGCCGGCGACATTGATCTGGCGGAAGTGGGGCCTGCCTCCTACGCCATTGCCATGAAGCGCGGCGCCCAGATCGACCCGATCGCCTCGTTCACACTGCAACCGGGCCCGGCGACGCCCAGCTCACGGGCTTACCACTCGGTGCTCATCACCCGCCACGACCACCCGGCACGCGATCTGAAGCAGTTGCGCGGTGGCACGCTCAGCCTGACCGACCCGGCCAGCACCTCGGGCGCCATCCTGCCGCGCCAGGCCGTGCAGCGCCTCACGGGCGTCCCGCTGGAGGCGTACTTTGAACGGATCACTTTTGCTGGCGCCCACGATCGCTCCATCGAAGCGGTGCGCACTGGCCGGGTCGATGCCACCTTCGTGGCCAGCAACGCGGTGGACGATGCTGTGCGCAATGGCGCCTTGCGCATGGACGAGATCCGCATCCTGTGGCGCTCGAAACCCATTCCCTACGACCCGTTCGTGACCCGCCGCAGCCTGTGCCCGGCCCTGCAAAAACAGATCCGCCAGGTGTTCCTGGGCGACACCGGTCCCTTACAGGGGATGCTCCGGGAGCTGGGAATGACCGGCTTCGTCCCCGTCACGGACGAGGACTACCGAGACATTCGCCAGCTCTACCCTTGAGCCACCATCACTTGGCGATGCCACCCGGGTAGCACAGGCCACCGGTGATCTCGATCGTGGTGGCGTTGAGCGCCTCGTTCTGCACGCAGTAGCCGATCATGTCGGCGATTTCCTGCGGCTCAATCAGGCGGTCAATGTGCACGTCCTTCAAGATGGCTTTGAGCGCCTCCTGGTTCATGCCCGTGAGCATCGGCGTGGCGGTGTAGCCCGGTGCGATCCCCACGCAACGGATGTTGCGGATGCCGCGCAGCAGGAACTCGCCCACGATGATCTTGGGCATCATCGCCACAGCCGACTTGGCCGACGAGTAGTTCAGCTGCCCGATCTGGCCAATCTTGTTGACCGACGAGATCGGCACCAGCAAGCCCTGCCAGCCACCGTTGACCATGGCCTCGGCCGCGTCACGCAGGGTCAGGAAGGTGCCGGTCAGGTCCACATCGATCACCGGCTTCCACTTGTCCAGACCCATCTTGCGCGAGACCTTGCCGGTGGTCTTGTCCAGCGCCAGCATGGTGCCGTCGCGGATGATGCCCGCGCACGTCACGGCAATGTTGAGCTGCCCAAAGGCACTCACCGTGGCTTCGATGAAACGGGCCGTGTCGGCCTCGCTGCTCACGTCGGCCTGCACGCCAATGGCTTCACCACCCATGGCCTTGATCTCGGCCACCACGCGGTCAATGTCTTCCTGCACCATGTCGACGATGGCGACCTTGGCCCCTTGCCGCACGAAGTGCTTGGCCACCGCCTCGCCAATGCCCTTGCCACCGCCCGTGATGAGGGCCACGCTGTTCTTGATGTCCATGAATCGATCCTGATTGACGTGAGTAAATTGACTTGACGCCTACAGCTTAGGCGCTGCCCAACGCCATCATGATGACAGATGCGTCACGCCGTCAGGTCAATGTGCAGCACGGCACTCAGGCACAGCGCCGCAGGCAAAACACAGGGTTGCCCCTTGATCCTCACAGGCGTGACAAATCGCACAAGCCATGCGCTTGCCAGTAGACTTGTCACGCAAACAAGGGAAGACACACAAGATGGCATGGACACGCACAAGTCGCTGGATGGTGGGGGCAGGCCTGGTGGCCGTGGCCGCCTTGGCCGCCGGTGTTTTCTTGACCACTCAGTCCGACACGGACAGTGGCCTGGTCCAGGTCAATGGCCGCGTTGAAAGCGATCAGATCGTGGTGTCGGCACGGGTGCCCGCACGCATCGCGGACGTGCTGGTGCGCGAAGGCGACGTGGTGAAAGCGGGCCAGGTCATGCTCAAGCTGAACGACGATGGCGTGGCAGCCCGTACCGCACAGGCGGCAGCGGCAGCCACTGCCCAGATGGCCCAGGTACGCGCCCTCGAATCTTCCCTGAGCCTGCTGCGCAGCGAAACCGCCATGCTCACGCAAACCGCACAGGCCGAAGTCACCGCCGCGCAGGCCGAGCTCAACCGCCTGGGTGTGGTCGCGCAACAGAGTGCCCTTGAGCGCGACCGCGTCAAGCAACTGGCCGACCAAGGCTTTGTCGGTCCGCAAGCCCTGGAGCGCGCGCAGGTGGCCACCAAGAGCGCGCTGGAGCAATACAGCAGCGCCCGCGCCCAGGTGCAAAAAGCCCAGGTCAACCTGCAGAACGCCCGCCTGGCGCCCCAGCGCATCGCGTCCCGCTCGGCCGAACTGCAAGCGGCCATCGCCCAGGCCGAAATGGCCCAGGCCAAGGCCCTGGAAGCCGCCAGCGAGTCCAAGGAGCTGACCGTCACCGCACCGGTCAACGGTCACGTCGTCGCCCGCTACATCAACCCTGGCGAGGCGGTGAACCACGGCGTCCCGCTGTACGCCATTGCCGACCTGTCCAAGGTCTACCTGAAGGCTTACATCCCCGAACCCATGCTGGGCCGCATCCAGTTGGGCCAGCCTGCACAGATCTGGACCGATTCGGCCCCGGACCAGCCGATCGACGCCAAGGTGGGCTACATCGCCAACCGCGCCGAGTTCACGCCCAAGGAAGTGCAGACGCGGGACGAGCGCACCAAGCTGGTCTTCGAGGTCCGCCTCTACCCCACACAAACCTCCCAGCTCAAGCTCCTGCCCGGCCAGCCCGCCGACGGCATGATCCGGCTGAGCCCGGACGCCGCCTGGCACGCCCCCCGCCACTGAGCCCATCGCCCATGAGCCGCCAGCACGCGCCAAGCAGCGTCCTGCCTGACGAGCGGCGCGCCGTGCGTCCGGTCGTGCGCGTGGCCAAGCTGGTCAAACGCTACGACCTGGTGGAAGCCGTTCGCGCGGTCTCGCTGGAGATCAAGCCCGCCCAGATCTACGGCCTGATCGGCGCCGACGGCGCGGGCAAGAGCAGCCTCATGAAGGTGGTTGCCGGGGTGCTGAGCCACGAAGAAGGCAAGGTCGAGGTGCTGGGCCGACTCATCGACTCCGAGCGTCAGGCCGAGAAGGTCAAAAGCGCCATCGGCTTCATGCCGCAGGGCCTGGGCCTGAACCTCTACCCCACGCTGTCCATCGAAGAGAACATCGACTTCTTCGCCCGCCTGCGCATGGTGCCGCCCGAGCTGCTGCGCGAACGCAAGGAACGGCTGTTGGAGGTCACCCGCCTGAGCGCCTTCCGCGCCCGCCCGGCCGGCCAACTGTCGGGCGGCATGAAGCAAAAGCTCGGGCTCATCTGCACCCTCATCCACGCTCCGCGCCTCATCATCCTCGACGAGCCCACCACCGGCGTCGATCCGGTCTCGCGGCGCGACTTCTGGCTCATCCTGGCCCAGCTCATCCACACCGAGCAGATCACCGCCCTCATCTCCACCGCCTACCTGGACGAGGCCAGCCGCTTTGACCACGTGGCCTTGATGCACGAAGGCCAGATCATCCTCGAAGGCCCGCCCGACCTGCTCATTGACCGCGCTGACGCCACCATCGTCCAATGCCCGGCTGAAGGCGCGGCGCTGACGGCGCTCACGCAGGCCTTCCCCCAACACGAAGCCACCCAAGGCCAGGCGAGGCTGTTCGTGCCCTTGCGGGACGCTGCTCAGGCCCAGGCACAGGTCCAGGCCACCCTGGTCGCCGCCGGCCTGCCCAAGGTCGAATCGCCCATCGTCACGCGGCCCCACCTGGAAGACCTGTTCATCGCCCGGCTCTGGACCGATGCCATCGCCGCCCGCTCCTACCTGCCCACGGCCACGTCAGCCAGCCACACGGCCCACGACGCCACGACGGCCCCGGTGACAGGCTCTGCGGGGCGCGAGACGGACGGCACCGCAGGAGGTGGCTTGGGGACACAAAAGGGGAGCGACACCGGCTGGGCCATCGACGCCCAGGCCCTGACCCGCGATTTCGACCAGTTCCGCGCGGTCGATGGCGTCTCCTTCCAGGTCGGCTATGGCGACATCTTCGGCTTGCTCGGCGCCAACGGTGCAGGCAAAACCACCGCCATCAAGATGCTGACCGGCATACTGCCTCCCAGCTCCGGTCTCGGCCGTGTGGCCGGCTCCGACATGCGCCACGCCCGTCAGGCCATCAAGGAGCGCATCGGCTACATGTCTCAGGCTTTCTCGCTCTACACCGACCTGACCGTGGAAGAAAACCTGATGCTGTTCGCCGGCGTCTACGGTCTGCCGCGCAAGGTCGCGCGCGAGCGCACCCGCTGGGCCATCGAGCTGGGCGAGTTGCAGGGCTACGAACAGGTCGCCGCCATCAGCCTGCCCATGGGCCTGCGTCAACGTCTGGCCCTGGGCTGCGCCCTCGTTCACCGCCCTCGCGTCCTGTTTCTCGACGAGCCCACCTCGGGCGTGGACCCCATCGGCCGCAAACACTTCTGGAGCATCTTGCGCAAGCTGGCCCGTGAAGACGGCGTCGCCATCCTGCTGACGACCCACTACATGGCCGAAGCCGAGCTCTGCGACCGTGTCGCCATGATGTACGCGGGCCGCGTGGTGGCCGACGCCCCACCCGCCCAACTCAAGCAAGATCTGCTGGATCGCCGCGGCCAGTTGCTGGAAGTCACCCCGCGCAATGCCCTGCTGGCCCTGCAGACCCTGAAAGACGCCGGCTTCGACCAGGCTGTGCTCCACGGGCGCAACATCCACATCATGTCGCACCAGCCCGAGGCCGACCGTGCCCGCATCTTCAGCGTGCTGCGTGCGGCCCGCCAGCGCAGCGCCAACGTCATCCCCCGGCCCCTGACCATGGAAGACGTCTTCATCGACATCGTCCTCAGCCGCGAAGGCCAAGGCGCAGACGCTGATACCCACGCGCAGGAGGCTGCATGAACCTGCTGCGCGTGCGCACCCTGGTGGCCAAGGAGGTCAGCGAAGCCCTGCGCGACCGGCTCTACCTCACCCTCGCCTTCTTCCTGCCCGTGCTGCTGATGCTGGTGTTCACCTACGGCATGACCAGCAACATCGACAACGTCGGTGTCGTCATCGTCGACGAAGACCAGAGCGCCGCCAGCCGCGAATACACGCAGCGTTTCCTGTCCACGCGGCACTTCAAGCAAGTCGAAGTCACCCACGCGTCCACCCGTGCCGACGCAGCCCTGGCCGCCTATCAGGCCCGCCTGCTCATCTGGGTCGGCTCAGGCTTTGAGCGTCAACTCCAGAACGGCCAGCCCGTGAAGGTATCTGTGCAGATTGACGGCGCCTTCACCGAACCGGCGCGCACCATTGGCGGCTATGTCGAGGCCATCAACGCCCAGGCCAACCAGGATCTGCGCCAGCGCTATGCGGCCGTGCAATGGGGCGCCCGCGCCAGCCTGACCCGCCAGGTCACCCACCCCGTGCAACTGCAGACCCGCTACCTGTACAACCCCGAGTTGCGCAGCGTGGCCATGATCGCCCCCGCGCTCATGATGATGATCCTGATGATGTGTCCGCCCCTGCTGATCGCTGTCAGCGTCGTGCGCGAGAAGGAAAGTGGCTCCATCTACAACATCGCCAGCTCCACCGTCACCCGCCTCGAATTCCTGCTGGGCAAGCTCGTTCCGGTGGTCGCCATTGGCATGGTCAACGGCTTCATGCTCTGGGCCTTGGTCGCCTTCTGGTTCGACGTGCCCTTCCGTGGCAATGCCCTCGCCTTCACCCTGGCGCTGCTGCTCTACGTCATCGCCACGTCCAGCATGGGCCTGCTCGTGTCCTCGGCGGTCAAGACCCAGCAGGCGGCCATCATCATCACCACCATGACGGCGGTGATCGCGTCCATGCAGTTCGCCGGCCTGTACGCACCGCTGGAAACCGCTGACCCGGTCAACCAGTTCATCAGCCACCTCTTTCCTGCGGCCGACTTCCTGCGCGTGATCCGCGGCATCTACGTGCGCGGCGCCGGCATCGAGGTGTTCTGGCCGGAGATGCTCGCCATGGCGGCCTATGGCGCCATCGCCCTCACCCTGGCCCACACCCTGTTCCACAAAAGGACCGCCACATGAGCCTGCGTCGCTGGCTCACCCAGGTGAGCGCCCTGATGACCAAGGAGTGGAAGCAGCTCTACCGCGACCGCGCCCTGCTCAGCTTCGTCATCTTCATCTTCACGCTCGACATCCTGCTGGCGTCCGGCGCCCCCGCGCTCGACCTCAAGCAGACCCCCATCGGCATCATCGACCGCGACCACAGCACCCTGTCGCGCGAGCTGATCTACAAGCTGCCGGCACAGCAGTTCACCGTCGTGCCCATGGCCGACCAAGATCAAGCCGTGTCCCACGCCCTGGAGCGCGGCGAACTGCGCGGCGTGCTCACCATTCCCCACGGCTTCGAGAAAGACCTGCTGCGCGCGCAGAGCCCCGCCCTGCAACTGGTGGTGGACGCCAGCGACGCCAACCTCGGCTTCCTGCTGTCGAGCTACACCGAGCGCATCCTGTTCACGCTCAGTGGCGAGCTGGTCGGCGGGCAAGCGGCCGCGCAAGGGCGACCCGTGGTGCTGCCGCAGATCGACATCCAGTCGCGCACCCGCTTCAACCCCAGCCTGACCGAGTCCTGGTACGCCACCCTGTCCGAACTGCTGACCATGGTGACCGTCGCCTGCATCCTGCTGCCCGCAGCCGCCCTGGTGCGCGAGAAGGAGCGCGGCACCGTCGAGCAGTTGCTGGTATCACCCCTGTCACCGCTGCAGATCGTGCTGGCCAAGGCCTTCGCGATGACCTCGGTCGTGCTGCTGGGCTCGCTGGTGGCCGTTGGTCTCGTCATGCACCAGCTCGTGGGTGTGCCGTTCGTGGGCAGCCCCTGGGTCTTCTTCAGCCTGATCGCGCTCTATGCCATCACCAGCTCCGGCCTGGGCGTGCTGGCCTCCACCTTCGCGCGCAACTCCGGCCAGGTCGGCCTGATCGTCGTGCTGCTGGTCATGCCCATCATCATGCTCTCGGGCACCTGGAGCCTGCGAGAGAGCATGCCGGACTGGCTGCAGAACATGGTGGCCTTCTCGCCCATGACCTACTTTGTGGACATCGCCTACGGCGTGCTGCTCAAGGGCAGTGACATGGCGGTGCTGTGGCCCAAGGCGCTGAAGATGTCGATGCTCGGACTGGCGTTCTGGGCGCTGGGTGTGTACCGCTTTCAGCGACAGTTTCGCTGAAGCGCTGCGGTCACGGACGCTGCCGAGCCAACATGTCGCGCACATGGCGCGCCGGAATGGCATACGAAATGCCAGACGGGTGGCTCAAGGCAGACTCGCGCGCGCCCTTGAGCAGCACCATGTTCATCACCCCCACCACCTCGCCTGAGACAGGGTCAAACAAGGGGCCACCGCTGTTGCCCGGATACGCCGTGGCATCGAGCTGAAAAATCAGGAAGTTGCCCTCGCGCAAGCCCCGAATGGCCCGCTCGTTCAGCTGACCGCTCTGCGCCGAAGGCAGCCGAGCCTGTGTGATCGACGACACCATGGCGCGGTGCGTCACCGACGAGAACCCCAGCGCCCCCCCGATCGGGAAGCCCATGAAGGCCAGCTGCTGACCTTCCTTGACGCGGTCCGAGTCCGCCAGCGGCAAAGCCGTCACCGGCGGCCCGTCGATCTGCAACAGGGTCAGGTCATGGAACACGTCCTTGTCCAGCACCTTCGCGGCCCGGGTCTGGAACGAGTCCGGTCCGGTGCGCACCTGCACCACCAGTTGCCCCTGCGGCTGAGCGCTACCAGGGGCTGGCAGCACATGGGCATTGCTCACCACCCAGTTGCCCGAGCCCACCACAAAACCGGTGCCCCGCAGGCTGAAGCGGGGCGCCGCCGTCGGGTTGTAGCTGCCCACGATCACCACCGAGGGCTTCACCTTGGCGATGGTGTCTGGCAGGGTGCTGTGCTGCGCCGTCGCTGAAGCGCTCCACGCGACCAGCGTACACAGCAGCATCTGGCGACCCCTGGGCGCCCATTTCGTGCAGACCGACATTCAAGCTCCTCGAGAGGGGGGCTGCCACAGCTTTCGCAACAGGTGCAAGGTCAACAGGCCCGGCGGCATCCGCAGCCAATGACCACGCAGATACAGAAACCCACGTGCCAGAGGCGTCCACCGGTCGGCCACCAAAGGGTGAGGCGGGCACAACACCCGCGAGAACATCGCATCCATCCACTTCAGGCGCCACGCCCCCGGACGGGCGCCCGGCGTCTGATCCAGCTCTGCCAGCACGTCCTTCGGCACCACGGTGCCCAGCATCATGCCCACATGGCGCAAGGCATAAAACAAGGGACGGATGAGCTGCAAGGCACTGGCGCGAGCCACCAACTGTGGCCAAAAATCAGGCGCCAGGCCATGTTCGCGCAACAGGGCGTCCAGGTCAACCAGGCCGCGCATGCCCTGCTCGAAACTGCCCTCGTGCATCAAATGGGTGGCACTGTGCAACACCATGTCGATCGGGGCCAGCACATGCAGGCAAGAGCCCACTTGCAAGGGTATCGCCTCACTCAACAACAAGGCCGAGCTGGGGTGAATGCGCGCCGAGACCGGCATGATCGCGTGGTGCACATCCAGCACCGTGCCCCGCTGAATGTGCTGCATCGGCGGCAACTCGTGCATCCAGGTGCGGTAGTAGCGCTGGTCATAGTCCGACCGCGCCGAGCTTGCCCAGCCCCCCAGCATCAACGCCGCCTCCACCTCGGGCAAGGCCGCCTTCGGGACCAGCACGTCCACATCCGACACCACACGCCCCTGGGCGGCATCCAGATCGGCTGCCACATAGGCAGCGCCTTTGAGCAACACCACCGGGATGTTCAGTGAACGCAGCGCCAGCTCGATTTCCTGAACCTCGTAACCCAGCTCCCGCTGCTGGCGATCGGCCACACGCAGAGCCGACTCCAGGTACTTGCGTGGTGCTTCAGGAATCTGATCCCACACGCCATCGCGCTGCGCCAGAAAGCCCAGACGCGCCGACAGATCGCCCGCCCGTGCCAGCCGGGTGACATGGTCCCACTGCTGCCCAGAGAAGCCCGCCATCTCCTGGGGGCGCTGCAGCGCACGCCTCAGCGTGACCAGACCCGTGGCGTCGCGGCTCATGCACTCAACCTGGCGAAACACGCCAGGGCCTCGTCGAGGTCGCTGTAGTGGAGGTCGTACACGTCGCAGCGCTCGACCACGTCGGCCAAGGTCTCGAACCCCTGCCGGCCATGCACATGGTGATTGAAACTGTTGCGATGCAGGTTCAGCAAGGCGTCGGCCTTGTGGCGCGGGCTCAGCGTCAACGGGGCGCCGGCCACATAGCGCGGATAGACGATCCAGGCAGGCGTTGCCAGTTCGCGCGCGCGCGCCGTGCTGTCGGCCGACACCTGCATGTGGCACACCGTGCCCTTCATGGTGTCGAGTGCCACCGGCCCCATGACCGCATCCGGTGCCCGGCGGCGCATGATGTCGATGGACGCATTCTTGAGGCTGATGGGTCGCGGCGACGCCGTGAGCAAACCGGTGCGCGGGTCGAGCAAGGCCATCTCGTCAGACAGCAGACGCCAGCCATCGAGCATCAAGGCCGCGCACAGCGTGCTCTTGCCCGAGCCGGGTGGCGCCGGCAGGATCACGGCGCGCCCGTCACGCTCCAGCACCGCAGAATGCAAGGTGATCCAGTTGTGGCAGTAGCTGGTGATGCACCAGTTGAGCCCCCACTCCAGGAACGCATAGGCTTCGCCATAGGCCAGGGGTGTGAAAGGTCCGTGGCCGTCCATCTCGAACACGCAGAGCGGACGTGATGGGCGCCATTTGCGGCGCACCGACACATGAAAGTCCGCAAACTCGCCGACTTCAGTCCAGCAGGTGTGGCCCGCGTACAAACGTTGAATGCCGTCGGCGACGATGGGGATGGCACTTCGCACATGCACCACGAACGGATCCATGCGCAGAAACAGGCCTGAAGTGCGCAATGCCGCAGACAGGGCATCGGGTGGCACCGCCCCCACCCGACGTGGCGTCACGCCGACCGACACGTCACCACACCCATTGACTTCAGGTTGTCCAGAACCGACGTCACCAAAGCGATGTCCGAGTCCTCGGGCGCCTCACCCATCAGTGCATAGGCCAATTGCGGCGCTGTTTGGCCAGCCGCTTCGGCTGTTTCGACCGCAGAGCGACGTTGCCGGTCTCTCAGCAGAGACAACAACTCAAACGCCGACTCCGACACCTCGTACAAGGCCGAGTCGGCATCGTCATACACCACACCACCGTGCCCGGCCCAGCCACGCAAAGCGAAGCGGGACGAGTTGAACGCATACTGCATCGTCAAACTCAAGCACCCATCTCAAGCACGCAGCGCACCGCTCCCCAACACGTCAGCCACAGCTGCCGCCCGAGCGCGACGACGGATTGATCAGGCAATCGCTGAAGCCCGTGCCTGAGTACACCCGCTCGAAGTAATCACACGTGTCAGACAGACTCCAGCGAACGCCAGCGGTGGGCTCCCAACTGCCGTAATTGCGCCAGATGTCCTTGCACCGCTGCTCGCTGATGTAGGAGTCGCTGCCGTACCTCTTGGCCGACAGGTAACCCGCTGCCAGGTACTGCGCCAGACGCTCCATGTCCGAGCGTTCATCCATCTTGAACACCTGTTTCAAGGTCTTCTTGGCAATGGCGGGGCTTGGCATCATTTCAAAGCCACAGCCACGCCGATGGCTGCGATCACAGCCGGTCGGACCAAACAGCAGGTCGTTGCAGTCCGGGTGCTTCTCGCACTCGCTCATCGGGAGGAACAAGCCCGTGGTCTGCGCATTGGGCGCCACACTGCCGCCCGTGGTGGTCACCGAGGCGAACGAAGACGCCATCACGGTCACGTTGCCGGCCCGCGGGTCGCCAGCACCATGTTGGTCTTGAACGCTGCCACCACCGGCGCCGCGGCCAGACCGGCACGCACCAACTTGCGTCGGCTGGTGTTAAGCCCAGCGGGCGGCACGTCCACGTCGGTGGCCGATGTGCGCTCGTTTTGCTGATCTGACATGGAGTACCCCTTGATCTCGATGTATGTGTCGTGTCACCAGACAAAAGCTGTGTCAGGTGCCGAAAGTTGCCTCACAACATGCAATTTTCGTACCGGAAGACAGAAGCTTCGGCAAGTGCTTGATTTGTTGGCGAGTTGACAAACGACCGGCTGCACTTCGACGAATCTGATGCAGCGCTGTCAAAAATATCGACACGTCACAGTGACTGAAGCAACTTGTCGACTTCTGCCTGGCGGTTGAACTTGTCACCCAACTGCTTGAGGGCCTGCAAGTTCGCCTTCGCACCCGCCTTATCGCCGGCCTGAACTTGAATCTGCGCCAGATTGAACTTGTACAGAGCGGCATCAGGCTGAATTTGCAAGGCGCGTTTCTGCACCTCGACCGCCTGCTTGAAGTTCTTCTCAGACGCCAGCAGCATCGCCCAGGTGTCAAGAATCGCCGGGTTGTTGGGCGCCAGCTTGTCGGCCTTCTCCACCAGGCTCAGGGCATCTTTGCGCCCCTGCTTGCCGGCCACCCAGGCCAGGTTGTTGAGGGTGAGCGGGTTGTTCGGTTGCAGGTCCAGCGCCTTCTGATAATGGCCCGCGGCCGCGTTGAGGTCGTTGCCATCCACCGCACGGTCGCCCATGTAGAGGATGAACGTCACATCCTTGGGATGAGTGCGCAGCCACGAAGCGGCCAGGGCATCGGCCTCGCGCTTTTTCTGTGCCACCAGTTGCACCGAGTGCAGCTTGACGGCCAGATCCGAGGCATTGGGCGCCAGCTTCAAGGCCTTTTCATACGCCGGGATCGCCGCCGCCCAGTTCCGAGCAGCCGCCTGCACCTCGCCTTCCAGCGCAAAACCAATCGCCTCTTGCGGACGTTGGGTCTGGATCTCCTTGACCATGGCCAGAGCATCGGGCACACGGTTGCCGCGCACCGCCAGCTCGGTCAGACCCTGCTGTGCAGCCAGCAAATTGGGCTGAATCTCCAGGGCCTTGCGCAGGCTCTGGGCCGCGCTGGCCGCATCCTTGTTGGCCATGTAGACCCCCGCCATGCGCAAGTGCGGGAGCGTGGACTGAGGCTGCATCGAGGCCATCTTGCCGTAGCTGCTGATGGCCTGGTTGAACTCCTTCGCCGCCACCTGGGCCTGGCCCAGGCTGTCCAGCAACTCGGGGCTCTTGGGCAGCGCTGCGACGGCGTTCTGGGCGGCCGTCAAGGCCACCTTGGGCTCCTGATTGCGCAAATGGTGCGCCACCAGAATCTGACGCGGCAGCACCTCGTTCGGCGCCACTTCAACCGCCTTGCGCAGCAGGCCGGCAATCTCATCCTTGTTGGCACCCCTCAGCGTCTTCACGCGGGCCAGCCCCAGGACGGCCTGCACGCTGTCCGGTTTGCGGGCCAGCAGGGCCTCGAAGCGCTTCTGGGCCGCTTCAGGCTGCTTTTGCGCCAGGTCCAGCTCAGACAGCGCGCCGATCGCCGGGAAGAAGTCTGGCGACACCTCGAGCGAATGCTCCAGGGCCTTGCGGGCCCCAGCCGCGTCACCCTTCTTCATCAGGACCTGCGCGCGCAGATGGCTGGGAATCGGGTCTTCTGGCGGACGCTTTTTCTGCAACTGCTCAATGGCCTTCAAAGCCTCGTCCAGTTTGCCTTGGCGGGCCAGCACGTTGATCATGGCCATGTCGGCCACCACCCCGGTGTCGCTGGCCGCAATATCCTGCAGCTCGCTGAAACCGGCATCGGTCTGACCTGCGGCCAATTTACTCACTGCCAGCGAGGTGCGCTTCAACGGATCCTTTGGATCCAGCTCCGATGCCTTGGCAAAGTAGCGCTGGGCCCGCTCCTGGTCGCCGTGCACCATGTAGGCCTGCCCGGCCACGGACAGCATGGCGGGGTCGTTGTCGATCTCATCGAGATTGGCCGGCAAGGTGGCAATCGCTTTGTCAACCTGCCCCATGCGCAAGTAGGTCATGACCAGCATGCGGCGCGCCAGCTTCAATTCGGGGGCTGCCGCCAGTGCCTTTGCCAGCATGGATTCCGCCTGAACCAGGGCATTGGACTGGGCTTCGATGGTGCCCGCCAGCTCCAGGGCTTGCGGATTGTTCGGGGTGGCGCGCAGCAGCAACTGCGCCGCTTCACGCGCACCCTTGATGTCCTTCTGTTTCAACGCCAGCTGAGACTGCAGGTACAGCGTGTAAGGCGCCGTCGCGGCCATCTTTTTCAGCGCCTCCAGCTCCGTGGCGGCCTCGGGCAGCTTGTTCTGCGCCATGAGGACGCGTACGACGCTGGCCTGTGCATCCTTGTAGCCGGGCTTGACCTTGACCGCCTGCCGGTACGACGCCAGCGCCTCATCGGGACGCTGCTTGCCAAACAGCTGGATGTCACCTCGCAATTTGTAGGCTTCTTCGCTTTGCGGTGCCACTTTGAGGATCTGATCGATCTGCGCCAGTGCGCCATCCAAGTCTTTGCCCGACGCGGTCATCCGGGCTTGCAGCAGCAGCGCTGGCACATGATTGGGCTGGAGCTTCAAGGCATCGGCCAGGCTGGCCTGAGCCAGATCCGCCTTGCCCTGTGCCAGCCAGGCGCCCGCCAACAGGGTCTGCAACTCGGCCTGTGCGGCAGGGTCCGACAGACGTGTCTGCGCATGGGTGTCGGTGAGCTTCTTGTGCTCGCCCTGGCTGAGCATCACACGTGCCATCACCGGCACAAGTTGCTCTGGTGCGTAGCCAGCGTCCTGCGCCTTCTTCAACTCGGTCTGGGCCCCTGAGACATCGCCGGTCGCCAGCAAGGCCTTGGCCAACAGGAACCGTGCCTCGGCCAGGTCAGGCTGGGCCTGCAGGGCATTCTTCAGCTGAATGATGGCGGCGGCATGGTCGCTCTGCGCCATGTAGTCCTTGGCAGACTGCATCAGCTTGGCGGGGTCGTTGCCACTGCACGCCGCCAGCAGCAAGGTCAAAGTCAGCGCGGCCGGCAGCGTGCGGAAGACGGAAGATTTTTGCTTCATATCAGGGTCCAGTTCGAACACAGTGACTTACTTCAGGCCAAGGCGGTGCATCAGGTCATACAGCGTGGGTCGACTGACCCCCAGCAACTCGGCCGCGCGCAAGACGTTGCCGTCCACCCGCGCCAAGGCCGCGATCACGGCCTTGCGCTCGGCCTCATCACGTACGGTGCGCAAGTCGAAAGAGCGATCGGCATCGTCGTGTTCGACCGCAGCCAGGCCCAGGTCATCGGCCGTGATCTGTTGTCCATCGGCCATGATGCAGGCGCGCTTGATGCAGTTCTCCAACTCGCGGATGTTGCCCGGCCAGGTGTGCTGCTCAATGGCGCGCACGGCGTCGGCTGACAGCGTCAGCGAGTTGCGCCCGCCTTCCGACGAGAAGCGCTTGACAAAGGCGTGGGCCAACAAAGCCGCATCGCCCACGCGATCACGCATCGGCGGAATGTCGACCACGATCTCGGCCAGGCGATAAAACAGATCCTCGCGGAAGCGCCCTTCGGCGATCAACTGCTTGAGGTCCTGGTGCGTGGCGCAAACGATGCGCACATCCACCGCGATCTCCTGACGCCCGCCAACGCGCTCGATCACGCGCTCTTGCAAGAAGCGCAGCAGCTTCGATTGCAAGGGCAGCGGCAGGTCACCGATTTCGTCGAGCATCAGGGTGCCGCCATGGGCGGTCTCGATCTTGCCGACGGTGGTTTTGACCGCCCCCGTGAACGCGCCTTTTTCGTAGCCAAACAGCTCGCTTTCGAGCAGATTGTCGGGAATGGCGGCGCAATTGATGGCCACGAACTTGTTGGCCTTGCGACCGCTGCTCTGGTGCAGCCCACGCGCCAGGACTTCCTTGCCGGTGCCGCTCTCGCCCAGCAACATCACGGTGACGTTGCTGCTGGCCACCTTCTCGATGGTGCGGCACACGCGCAGCATGCCGGGGTCTTTCGTGATCAAGCCCGCCAGCGCGTCGGGCGTCTGCATGCTCTGCAGACGGCGGTTCTCCGCCTGCAACTCGGCCAGGCGGAAGGCACGTTCGACCGTCAGCGCCAGCACCTCGGGCTCAAACGGTTTGGCCAGAAAATCGTAGGCGCCCATGGCGATGGCCTTGAGGGCGTTGGCCTGGCCGTTTTGCCCGGTCAGCACGATGACCTTGGTGTCCGGCTCGGCCGCCAGAATCTGCTCCAGCAGCTTGAAGCCTTCGGACACCGAATCGGCGTCCGGCGGCAGCCCCAGGTCCATCGTGACCACGGCCGGCACAAAGCGGCGCAACTGCACCATGGCACTTTGGCGATCGTCGGCCGTGACCGACTCGAACTGGTCCAAAGACCACTTGATCTGCTTTTGCAAGGCCAGATCGTCTTCAACGATCAGCAATGTGTTTGCCTTGTCCGAGCTCATGCACCGTCTCCACCGAGTATGTTGCCGGGTTGCACCACGTCCATCACGGGGAGCAGCAAGGTCACGAGGGTCCCCTCGCCTTCCTTGCTCTCGACCGTCATCTTGCCACCCAACTCTTGTATGTATTGCAGGCTCTCGTACGCCCCGATGCCCATGCCAGCGACCTTCGTCGTCTGGAAGGGTTTGAACAATCGGGTTTGCACGAATTCGTCGCTCATGCCCACCCCATTGTCACCGACCTGCAGGCTGGCATGGCTCCCAAATCGGTGGGACTTGACCCAGACGTCATGACCGTGGTGCTCGGTCGCGTCCAAAGCGTTCTGAATGAGGTGGCCCACCACGCGTTTCAGCCTCTCAGCATGACCACGGGTGAACACCTCGGGCTGCAGGTCGAGCCGCACGGTGCGGCCACGGCTCTCGGCCGATCTGGCCCATTCCTGGGCGATCGCCCCCAGGTCCACCCCAACTGCGCCGCCCGAGGGCGCCGCCCCCTCGCGCAATTGCATCATCAGCTGCTTCATGCGCTCCAGCGAGTTTTCGACCGTCATCAGCATGTCGGCCTGGAACTCGGGGTTGTGCTGCAGGCGCTTGGCGTTCTTCACCATCAGCGACAACTGGGTGACGATGTTCTTGAGGTCGTGCACCACAAACGCCGACATGCGGTTGAAGGCGTCGAACTTGCGCGATTCGAGCAAGGCCTCTGTGGCCTGCATCTGCGCCAGGAAGCTCGCCGCCTGGGCCGCCGCCGTCTTGAGCAGGTCGGTCACTTCCCAGTTGAGTTCCAGCTCCGTGCGCGGCTGGGCCAACAAGACAAAGCCCAACTGCTCCCCGCCAATGGGCAAGGGCACCAGCAGCCAGGCCTGCTTGAGCTCCTGCAGCCAGTCGGGCAGGCTCAGCCCTTCATAGCGCTGCGGCTGGCTTTGAAACTCCTTGATGTCGATCACCCAGCCCGTGCGCTTCATGAACTGCGCCAACACCGAGGTCAGCGGCTCCATCGCGGTGGACTGCGGCACGTTCCAGCGCGCCACCTGCACGAAATGCGTGTGTTCGGCGTTGAGCAGCCACAAGGCCCCCGCCGGGCTTTCCACCATGTCGGCCAGACCACGGATCACGTGCTGGCTGAGTTCCTGGGGCTGGGTGTGACTCGTCAAGGTGCGGGTGAACTTGAGCCACTCCTCGCGGTAGTCGTAGCGGTAGCGCAAAAAGTGCTTGCCCAACCACACCCGCACGCGCGCCCGCAGGGTGCCCGAAAGCCCCAGCGCCACCAGCGCCACCACGGCCAGGAAGACCAGGGCCACCTGCAGCACCCGCCCCCAGTGCCCACCGAAGTAGCGCACGTAGTAGCCCAGCGACGAGATGAACAGCAGGTAGAGCCCGGCCATCATCAGCGTGGCCGAGTGGAACACCACCTGACGGGACACCTGGATCTTGGAGATCCAGTTGCGATGCCGCGCGCTGGGCAGAATCAGCAGCGGCACCATCAAGGCATGGACAAAACCGCGTGCGGCGGCCACATCCTCGTCCACGCCGTTGAACAAGGCGGCTTCCGAGAACAGGTACACGTCGAACAGCAGGGTGCCGGCCAGGCCCAGGCAGATGGGCTTGGCGCTCCAGCGCGCATCGGCGGGCAGGTTGCGAAACAGCTGCTCGATCAAGACCAGACCGAAGACGGCCAGCACCGTCATGGGCATGAAGTGCGGCGTGAAGGCTGCCACCACCGTCAAGGCGATCGCCACCCACGTCAAGCGGCGCACCAGCATGCTGCGGTGGCCGCCATCGCTGCGGGCCTGACCCAGCAGATGCAGCACGAACGCAAACCACAGGGCGTAGCGCGCCACGTCCAGCCAGCGCGGCAGCCAGTGCCACACACCGTCAAGCTGAAGCAGGTGCACGGACGGCGCGCTCCAGGCCCAGACCACGGAGGCCAGGGTCGCAGGCAAGATCGCCTGCATGGCCCGATGCCCCTCGGTTTGCTGCCCACGCTGCCACAGCAGACGCAGTGTCAAAACCAGGTAAGCCAGGCCTGCGAGCACCTGCCCTGAAACCATCAACAGGTCAGCGTCCAATGGCATGGGGGTTACTGCGCGCCCTTGCCCGTCAGCACCACACCCACGGTTTCAAACAGGATCACAAAGTCCAAAAACAAGGAGTGGTTCTTGACGTAATACAGGTCGTACTGCAGTTTCTCGGTCGTGTCAGACAGGGAGCCCGCGTAGTGATAGCGCACTTGCGCCCACCCCGTCACGCCAGGCTTCACACTGTGTCGCACCGCGTAAAACGGAATGTCACGGGTCAACTGCTCGACGAAATACTGGCGCTCGGGACGCGGCCCCACCAGGCTCATGTCGCCCTTGAGCACGCTGAACAACTGAGGCAGCTCGTCGATGCGCACCTTGCGGATCACACGCCCGACGCGGGTCACGCGACTGTCGCCAGCCTGGGCCCACTGCGGCACACCGTCCTTCTCGGCGTCGGTGCGCATGCTGCGAAACTTGACCACGTGAAAGATGCGGCCATGCAAGCCCACCCGTTCCTGGCGATACAGGATGGGGCCGGGGCTGTCGATGCGGATGGCCAGCGCGGCGATCAGCATGATCGGCAGACTCAACAGGATCAGCACCAAGGCACCCACGATGTCAAAGCAGCGCTTGACGAGCGTGCGGATGAAGTCCTGGTTGAACCCTTCGCCAAAAATCAAATAGCCTGCCGACATGGCGTCCAGGCGAATCTGACCGAGCTTTTGCTCGAAGTGACGGGCAATGTCCACCACACGCACGCCCTGCAGCTTGCAATCGAGCAACTCGCGCATGGGCATGCTGCCCCCACGCCGCTCGGTCAAGGCCACCACGATCTCGTCGACGTCATGGTCTCGCACCACATCCGTCAGGCTGCGCCCGGCCGACACCCGCTGCACCTCAGGCACCGTGATCTCGCTTTCATTGGGGCTGGCAAAGAAGCCGACCACCTGCACATTCGGGTCGGACTGCTGCAAAGACTCGGCCACCGACCGTGCGCGCGGGCCTGCCCCGTAAATCAGCACGCGTTGCACAGTCATCGCCTGCGGCAGGGTCTCGACCGACAGTTCACGCCAGATCATGACCAGCGACATGGTGACGGCCAGCATGGCAAAGGTGGACACGAGGTTGTAGCCCTCGTCGATCTGCAGCAGCACCACCAGCACGAAGGCAACGACGCACGACACCCCCCACGCCAGTACGGCGCGGGTGCGCATCACACCTTTGGCGAAGGTGCGGCTGTACTCGTACAGGCCCAGGGCGCCATTGACCCCCGCGAAGGCCAGCGCGACCACGCCGCCGATGAACACGCCCTCAGCCATCACTTCCGAGGCAACCGCATTCGGTCCACGCTGCAGCCACAAGGAAACAGCCGACACCAAACCGATCAATACCGCTTCACAAACGACCTGCAGCACAGTGCGTCGGTGAAAGTAATGCCCAAACACCTTGATCATTTTTATTCTTCCCTGTTCTTTTCACAACGGCAGACAACGCGTGACGCTGCAAACCATTTGTTACAGCCTATTCTAGGCAGATCTGTCGCGGAACACACCCCCCCAAAGCGACGATACGAGCAGCAGACAGCCTGTCAAAAATGACAGCCGCGGCAACTCTGTCACGCTGATGACACACAGCAGAACGCCACATGACACCAGTCCGCCCAGTATCGGCAGCAACCATGTCTCGCCTGTGAAACTGCGTTGATATACCTGCCAGAGTATGCAGATGATCAACATCACATGGGCCGAAGATCCTAGCAGGCCACGCTCGACCCACAACTCCATGAACAAATTGTCGGCATGCCAGGGGCGAAAATATCCCGTGGTTACAAAATACCAGCCGTTGAATCCCGCAGAGAAATCCGCATGATGCAAAACGCCCTGATTTGAGGCGTTCCGAATATCCCAACCCCAGACCTCGACGGCGCGGTCGGTCTGCATGACGGACAAGCTCGCCATGCCCTCTCTGAAGCGTGCGGCCCCGGTGTGGCCATCCAGATCAGGCCCCGTCAGTGGCCACACCAACATCTGCGCCGGCCCAGCTTGAACCGTTCCCTCAGCCTCCTGACACCGGATCTCGTACAACAGGTGCCGCTCACACAGGCGAAAACGCAAGCGGGTCGCCTGCGTGGCGCGAACGGTCAGATGCACCACGTGTGGACCGGGGGCCAGCGGCACACGGCGCGCCAAGGCAAACCGGCCCGCCAGCTCCGGTGACGCTTTCGGCCCCTGCAGAACCACCACCGGCGCCCCCGACTCCCGCGACCAGGACACGTCCCCCGGCATGGCCGGGCCCGACGCCAGGGCACTGTGCCGCGCAGGCAAGCGCCCCTGCCCCACACCCCACCACCAGTCTTCGGGCTCTTTGAGCAAACCGTACATGGACTGCCAATGCGCCCAGCGGCTCTGCACATCCACGCTGGTGTTGGAGAGGCGGTCCGAGGCGAACTGACCGGCGCCCAACAGGCACAAGGCCTCTGCCACCAAGCCCACCAGCAACCAGCGCTGGGCCAGCTTTCGCCACTTCAACGCGTCTTGCCGAGCCGGGGACACGCGCCGCCACAGCCACCCCATGACGACACTGCCGCCCACAAACACACCGGCCAGCCCGCGCGAGTACGTCGTGACCACCACGTACACCAGCACCACCAGCAAGGTGGCGGCCAGCGCCCACTGCCACATCGTCCGGGCACGCCACAGGGCCCACCAGGCCATCGGCGCCGTCAAGGCCAGGTACACGTCGATGGCCCCACCACCCACATGCATCTCCCAGAACCAGGCGGTGGTGCGGTAGTCGCTGCTCAGATCCCACAGGCCGATGTACACCGCCCGCTCCCACACGGCCAAGGCACACACCAGGATCAGGCCGATGAGCAGCCCCCCATGCAAGCTGCGGATCGCCTGTTGGGGCGAGCGACGATAGAGCGCCCGCAACCAAGGCGCCACCAGCATCAGGGCCACCATGCTTTTGGCCACGCGCCAGACGTTGCCTGTGCTGTCATAGCCGCCCCACAGCAGATCGGGGGCGCTGGCGCCCGCATCTATCCAGCCTCGCCAGGCCGACACTGTCCAGGTCAATATCACGGCGGCCCACGCCCATCGCACGGGCCACCCCACAGGCGCACTCAGAACGCTGATGTTCGGGGCGGTGGTGACACGCGGCAAGGCGTGCGGCATCCGCAGCCAAGCTTCATGCGCGTAGCCCCCGCCCAGAATCAGCAGCAGCAGCACGTCGAACTCGTCGGTCACGCGCCAACCGCTCCAGATGCTCAGGCTGGCCACGGGCAAGAAGCCGAGCAGGGCCATCAGGCCCAAGTAAGGCCGTACCGCCGACAGGATCGCCACACCCGCCGCCACCAGGCCCCAGGGCAGCGACAGCAAGGGATGGATGCCGATCAGGCCCAAGGCCAGCACCCACATGCTCAGCGCGGCCGCAGCCTGCACAGCGACAGGCCACGGTGTCCTGCGGCTCATGGCCAGCGCCTCACACCAGCATCTCCACGCAAGGCGGGTGCCCCAGGAAAGCCTGAGGGCTGGCCGTCGCGCCATAGGCCCCCGACTGGAAGATCACGACCAGGTCGCCTTCGCTCGCCATGGGCAGGGTCACCTTGTGCGCCAACACGTCCAGCGGCGTGCACAGAGGCCCGACCACGCTGACCTGCTCCAACGTCGACTCCGCCAGCCGGTTGCCCAGGGCCACCGGATAGTTGCGGCGCAAGACCTGCCCGAAGTTGCCGGTGGCGGCCAGGTGGTGATGCAGGCCCCCATCGGTGACGAGAAAGACCTCGCCTCGAGACACCTTGCGCTCCAACACCCGGGCCACATAAAGGCCCGCCTCACCCACCAGAAAGCGGCCCAACTCCACCACCAGATGCGCATGCGGCCACTGCGCGTGCAAGCGCTGCTGCGCAACCAGCAAGGCCGCCCGCACCGGCCCCAGATCCAGCGACTGCTCACTCGGGAAATACGGAATGCCCCAGCCTCCGCCCAGGTTCACCTGCCGCACCGGCCCGGGCAACTCCGCCTGCAGCGTCAAGAGCATGTCCAGCGATCGCTCGATCAAGTCCGCCAGCAACTCGGCCTTGAGGACCTGCGATCCGGCGTACACATGAAAGCCCTCGAACTGCAAACCCGCCTGAGCGATGCGCGCCAGCAGGGCCGGCACCTGCTCCAGATCGACACCGAACACCTGGGCGCCCCCGCCCATGCGCATGCCGGCACCACGCAATTCGAAGTCCGGATTGACACGCACAGCCACACGCGCAGGCAACTGCATCTCTGCCGACAGGCGCGCGAGCAACTCGACCTCACGGAAGGATTCGATGTGGAGCAAGACCCCCGCTGCCACGGCCTGGCGCAACTCACCTTCCCGTTTACCGGGCCCCGCAAAGCTGATGTGCGCCGGTGCGCAGCCGGCATCCAGTGCGGCAGACAATTCGCGCCCGGACGCCACATCCATCCCGTCAACCAGGGGCGCCAGGCAGGACAGCAAGGCCGGCATGGGGTTGGCCTTGATGGCGTAGTGCAGTTGCACGCCCACGGGCAGCACCGCCCGCACCTCGGCGACGCGCCTTTGAATCAGGCCACGGTCATACGCGTAAAAAGGGGTCTGCCCGGCGCGCTGGGCCAGCCGCTGCAAGGGCACGCCCCCCACGCACAACTGCCCCTCGGTCACTTCAAAGCCGCGCATCGTCTCTCCAGCGTTGACGGTCAAACTTGCCATTGGGGTTGCGGGGCAAGGGCGAGGCCACCCACACCACCTCCCTGGGCACCATGTAAGCGGGCACCTGCTGCCTGAAATGGCCCAGCAACTCGGCGGTTCGGCTCTCGTCAGTGCCCCCCTCGCCAGTGTCACCATGCACCACCAGACGGATCACACTGCCCAAGGCCTCATCGGCCACCGGCACGGCCACAGCCTCACGGATGCCTGCGTGCGCCATCGCCACCTCTTCCACCTCGGTCGGGCTGACCCGGTAGCCCGAGGTCTTGATCATCTCGTCACGGCGGCCCACAAAATACAAGAAACCCTCGGCGTCACGGCGCACCGTGTCCCCCGAGAACACCGCCACCTCTGGTGCCGCTGTGCCCTGCCCCGCCCTGCCCACGCCACTCGGCAAGGGCTTGAAACGCTCGGCCGTGGCCTCGGGTCGCTGCCAGTACCCCAGGGCCACCAAGGGCCCGCGTTGCACCAGCTCGCCCGGCTCATCGGCGTCACACAGGCTGCCGTCGTCTCTGAGCACCAGCACCTCGGCGTTGGGAATGGCCTTGCCGATGGCATCAGGGCGCTGGCTCACCTCTTCGGGTGGCAAATAGGTGGCACGAAAGGCCTCGGTCAAACCGAACATCAGATAAGGCAAGGCCGAGGGGGCACGCGCCTGCATGGACGACAACACCGAGCGCGGCAGACGGCCCCCCGTATTGGCCCAATAGCGCAGGTGCTGCGCGGCCTCAGGCGGCCAGTCCAGGGTGATGAGCTGGGCATACAAGGGCGGCACCGCCGTCAAGCCGGTCACACGGTAGCGCGCCATCGCGCGCACCACATCCATCGGTAGCAGGTAGTTCAACAGCACCACCTGCGCCCCCACCATGAAAGCCGTGGTGAGCTGGCTGAAACCCGCATCAAAGGACAAGGGCAAAGCCGCCAGCAAGGTATCCCCGCCATGGTTGCCCAGGTAAGCGGCCACGCTGCCCGCACCAGCCAGCAGATTGCGGTGCGACAGCATCACGCCTTTGGGCAGACCGGTGCTGCCCGATGTGTAGAAAATGGCGGCCAGATCGGTTTCGAGGGCTCGGTGGGGCGCCTCGTCGTCGGCATGTTGATCGGTGCTGGTGGTGTCGCTCACGGCGTCGGCCGAGGTGTGCGCCACATGCCGCAGATCGGGACAGGATTCGCGCAAGGCCGCCCACGTTGACTGGCGAATGGCCGGCCCGATCAAGACCGCCACGCCACAGTCGCTCAAGATGTGCTGAACCTGGGCTGGCTTGAGCAAGGGGTTGATGGGTACCAGCACCCCCTGCGCCCGCGTGACCGCGAACATCGCCGCCACCGTGTCGGGGTGCTTGTCAGCCACCACCGCCACCCGCTCACCGGGTTGCAAACCCCAAGCACGCAAGCCCTGCGCCCACCACGCAATGCGAGCCTGCAGAGTCGCATATTCCCAGCGGGTATCTCCGGATGTCAGCGCCACCTGCGCAGGCCAGCATTGAGCGGCACGCGCGGGCAAATCATGCAGCAATACCGGAGGAAGCCCCCCCCTGAAATCGGGCGCCAAAGTCATGAATTGATGTTACGGCAGAAACTCTAGAATGCAGGCATGGACCTCATGAAACATGTACTCAGGGTGCTCGATGAAGCCCTGCATTTGCAGGAGCAGGCATTGGCCTTTGATGTCAATACCCCCTTATTGGGGAGTTTGCCGGAATTGGACTCCATGGCGGCCGTGGCCCTGATCACCGGATTGGAAAATCATTTTGGCGTCACATTTGACGAGACCGATCTGAATGCCGACACCTTTGCCACCGTCGGCAGTTTGTGCCGCCTGGTTCAGGCTTATGTGAGCCCACCCTGAACATGGCCGACCTGCCGCACGCCTTCTTCCTGCCCACACGCAACGGATCGCTCTTTTGCCTGTACCACGCCCCTCAAGGGCCAGTGCAGCGCGGGCAGGTGCTGCACCTGCATCCTTTTGCAGAAGAGCTCAACACCTGCCGACGCATCAGCGCGCAGTTCGCGCGGGCGCTGGCCGAAGCGGGCTTCGCCGTACTGCAGCTCGACATGTACGGCTGTGGCGACAGCGAAGGCGATTTTGGCGACGCCACCTGGGCCACCTGGCGAAACAATGCCCAAGAGGCCTTGGCCGAGTTGCACCGACGCGCGGGCGAGCCCACCGAAGCGGCACCCTTGTGGCTGTGGGGCGTGCGCAGCGGGGCATTGATGTCGGCCGACATGCTCCCAAACATGGATGCCCCATGCCATGTGCTGTGGTGGCAGCCGGTGGTCAGCGGGCAGCAGGTGCTGCAACAGTGGTTGAGGCTGGATGCGGCCAAAGAATGGCTGAGCAAGGACAAAGAGCGCATCGAAGCCACCCCATCCCTCAGCGAACAACTCAAACAGGGTCAGGATGTGCACGTGGGCGGCTACCGGATCTCGCCCGAACTGGCACGCGAGCTGAACATGCTGCAATTGACGCCCCCTCGTCCACACACTAACCAGCACGGCAAGCTCGTGAGCATGGACATCTCCGCATCGCCCTCCACGCCCCCTCCCGGCATCACACGTCAGACGCAGGTCTGGCAAGCTCAGGGCTGGCAACCTCATCTGCAAAGCGTGACCTGCGGCGCCTTCTGGCAGCAATTCAGCAGCACAGATCCTTCGGATCTGATCGACGCCAGTCTCGCCTGCGTCCGGTGAATGTCATCCATGCCAGCAACTGACATGTCGCCCTACACCGAGACCCCCGTTGAGATCCTGACCCAGGCCTCAGCCGCATGGGGCATCGTGTCTGTGCCGCAGGGTCCAGCTTATGAGACTGGGGTCATCATCGTGACGGGGGGGCTGCAGTACCGTGTGGGTGCCCACCGTCAGTCCGTCCTGCTCGCCCGGCAACTGGCTGCAGCGGGGTTCACGACTTTGCGGTTTGATCTGGCCGGACTCGGCGACGCCACTGGCGACGTGTTTGATTTTGAGACCCTGGGGCCGCAACTCACCGCGGCGCTCGAGGCCTTGACCACCCAGCATGGCACCGTGAAGCGCGTGGTGCTCTGGGGCTTGTGCGATGGCGCATCGGCCGCCCTGCTTCACTGGCGAACCACCACCGACCCGCGCATCGCAGGGCTCTGCCTCGTCAATCCCTGGGTGCGCTCAGACACGGGGTTGGCGCGCACACACATCAAGCACTATTACGGGCACCGACTCACCGAGTGGTCGTTCTGGCGCAAGCTGCTGGCAGGCGGGGTGGGGCCCAAAGCCATTGCGCAGTTGATGGACACCCTGAGAACCAGCCTCCACAGGCAGGACACCTCACAGAGCTTCCAGCAAAAAATGGCGTTGGCGTGGCGCAGCTTTCCATCTCCCATCCTGCTGTTGATCAGTGAACGGGACCTGACGGGGCAGGAGTTCATGGATCAGGCTCGTACCGACAAGGCCTGGCAGGGCTGCCTGCAAATGGCCAACGTGCAGCAACACATCATGCCGGGCGCTGACCATACTTGCTCGACGCAAGGCGGGCATGAACTCCTGGGTCAGTTGACCCTGCAGTGGTTGCTGAGCCGGTTCAAGAGCTGAGGCTCGTTCGACTCGCACTCGGGCTCACGAGGCGCCGGTAAAGCTTGCCAGCGACATGCCTCACCCAAGCGACACACCCACGCAGGCGGGACCTGTCGAAAGCGATCAGGCCCACCCGCTCGCGCCGATGCGACATCCAGTCCTTCTTGTAGTTGTCATCGCCCGTGAGGTAGTCGACCTCGCGCACGCCATCCACATCCATCACATGCCGCATCAGCGCAGCCGTCAACACCGACCCCACCGAGAAACGCTCAAACCCTGACTGGTACGCCAACTTGAAGATGTGTGCCTTGCCGGCGGTCACGATCCAGACCTGGGCCGCGACCACCTCCCCCTCCAGCCACAACAGCCCCAGGCGCAAGTTCCCCCGACCGGCAGCCATTCGAATCAGCCCGGGCATGAAATCAGGATTGGGCTCGGGCTCTTTCCAGCTTTGCGCATACACGCGCTGATAGGCGGTGATGCCAAGCTCCAGCGCCGGTGACGGGTCTGTCAGGATGTCGATGTGCCACGCGTGTGAGCGTTCCAGTCGGCGCTTTGCACGCGCCACCGTGTTGCGCAGCTGTGCCGGGCGCTGCCGCCAATAAGCCTCAAAGCCTCCGGCCTCGACGGGCAGGTACCAGTTGCCAAAGCAGAAGAAGCGATCGACGCTGTAACCGCAAGCCTGTAAGCCCGCTTCCATGCCGCGGATGAACAAGCCGTCGGCATCCAGGGGCTGCAATCTGATCACCGAGCTGCCAGGCAAGCGCACCACGGCCTGACAGACCTGGCGCCAATCCACGCCTTCACGCCCCCCATCACACCACACGGGCCCGTACAGGGAGCTGTAATAGTTGGCGAGACCTGTCAGCGGCTCGCCAAGCTTCAGCTGCATCAAATGCAAACGCAGCGTTGGTCCGCCAAGTTCCTGCGGAGCTTCTACAACATGGTGTGCGTGGGGGCGCGACTCGAAACCGCACGACAGAAGATGATCAAACCACGCTTGATTTTCAAACACACGCTCACCACGTCTCGCGCCAGAAAAAGTCTTGCGTTGACCGCATGGCCCGCACGCCGCAATGCGGAGCCTCTGGCCACACGTTGAGATCAAACCGCCTCGGATACTGCCGCCCCAGTTTACTTGACCTGCGCATCGCGACCCACACCATTGCTTGCTATCATGCGGGTAATAACACATAAAAATTGCGGCGCAAGATCGGGGGAACCCGCCCTGCTCCGCAGGCAGGGAAGCATGGACATCAAACCGCAGCTCAAGCCATTGAGCGATGGATTCAGGACGGACATCAATGGGTTGCGTGCATGGGCCGTGATGGCGGTCGTGCTCTACCACTTTGGCGTGCCGGGCTTCCAAGGCGGCTTTGTCGGGGTCGACATCTTCTTCGTGATATCCGGTTTCCTCATGACCGGCATCATCGTCAAGGGTATTTCACGCGGCTCATTTTCGTTCATCGGGTTTTATCTGGCACGCGCCAAGCGGATCATCCCGGCATTGCTGGCCGTGTGCATCACCTTGCTGACGCTAGGCTGGTTTTTCCTGCCAAGCACAGATTACAAGACGCTGGCCTCGCACTCGGTTTACAGCCTATTCTTTCTCTCCAACATTGAGTATTGGCTCAGCGCCGGTTATTTCGACGCGGAATCTCATGAGAAATGGTTGCTGCACACATGGTCACTCTCAGTAGAGTGGCAGTTTTACATGCTGCTGCCCCTCATTTTGTGGGCACCATGGAAGCTCAGGGCAGGTCAACGTACCCTGATTGCGGTCCTGACGCTGCTGGCCCTGCTGTCTTTCGGTGCATCGGCGTACTACTCCTCTATTTACCCGACCGCCTCGTTTTACCTGCTACATACACGCGCTTGGGAATTGATCGCAGGGGGGCTGATCTGGCTCATGCCGGCGGCACAACTCAGCCAGCGCATCCGCTACGGTTTGACGCTGCTCGGGCTGGCGATCATCGGGGCGGCTATCGCCACCCTTGATAAGGATGTCGTCTGGCCGGGTGCTTGGGCCGCACTGCCCGTCATCGGCACCTCACTGGTGATTTGGAGTCAGCAGCGTACCTCGCTCACCCACCATCCTATTGCGCAATGGCTGGGCGATCGCTCCTATTCACTTTATCTGTGGCATTGGCCAGTGTTCGTCACCTTGGTTCTGCTAGAGCGGCGATATGATCCGGTGGCGCTCGCCGCTGGCATTGTGATGTCCATTCTGCTCGGGGCCTTGTCATACCGCTGGATTGAGCAGCCGACCAGAGTCTCGTTCTCCAATTTATCGCCAACCCATTCGTTGATCAGCTTGCTGAGCGCTGGCGCGGTGGTTGGTGCAGCAGCCATCGCAGTATGGAAACTCAACGGCGTTCCGGCACGCATGCCTGACGCAGTAGAGCTTGCAGCGAACGAGCAAGCCAACAAAAACATGAAGTCTGAGGCTTGTCAACAGCGAACAGGAACAATCCCGAAAGGCTGCGAACACGGAAATCAACCGAGAAAGATCATTGTGGTTGGTGACTCACACGCGCAAATACTCATATCGTCGTTTACGACAGCCTTACCAGACTTCAGCGTCATCCAAATAAGCTATGCCGGCTGCCCTTTGATTGACGGAATGAGGCGCACCGATCAAGCGACCAAAGACTTGCCCAGTGAGCACGATTGCACTGGTTTCAATTTTCAATTGAAACGCAAGTTGAAAGATTATCCAACCGACTACCCGGTTGTCTTGGTTGGGCGTTATGCCATTCACCCCTTTGGTTTAAACGAGGCCAATCCAAAACCGCAAACCCCGCACGCATATTTCGACAAGGTGTATGACACAGCCACACCTGAGCTCATGGCCGAGTTGTCCGACGCCATGACGAAAACCGCCTGCAATCTGGCCAAGGAGCGGACCGTCTTCATGCTCCGACCCATCCCTGAAATGGGATTCAATGCCCCCCGCGCTACGTCCATTCGCATCGCGTTTGGACTGTCGCCAGAAGTCAGCATTCCGAAGTCAAGTTATTGGGCCCGGAATTCCTGGGTCTGGAAGGCACAAGACGCTGCGCGCGATCAATGCGGCATCGTGATCCTGGATGGCACAGACGCATTCTGCGACGACACCCGCTGTTACGGCACCAAGAATGGGCGCCCCATCTACTTTGATGACGACCATTTGAGCGAGTACGGCAACAAGCTCCTGGTTCCGACGTTCCAGCAGATCCCCAGTCTCTTGCAGGCACAGCGCCGTCCTTGACGCGTCCAACGCATATTCGACACAGAGAGTCCGTCGGCCACCATGCTCCCCACATCGCAACCCGCGCGGAAATCGTGGCGGCCACCTGGCAGGCTTTACGCGCTGCTCACGGCGGTCGCCCTGGGCCTCGGCATCTGCTGGGCGGCAGATGGCCAAGCCGGGGGCTGGGCAGAGACAGAGCCCCCCCAGCGACTTGAGAGGCTAGCGCATTCACTGAGCCTGACTTGGCATCGTCAACTGGGGAGGGGCCTTGAGGTACCTGTCGAGGCTGTAATTCAGCTGGGCAAAGGACAACAGTCTTTCTCGTTGCCAACGCAGATCTATGGGACAGACGGCCGGCCGCAGCCCACCCTTCCCACCGCCCTCGTTGGCGAGCACGCCCCCGCGCAGCGCTTGGCAAGCGCAAGCCGCACTCAAGTGGTCCACGATGGCGCAGAGCTTCAGCGGGCCACGCTCAACGCGCAAGCAGGTGACACCATCTTGTTGGCCCCCGGCATCTATGTACTGCGCAGCCGACTGAGCCAAAGCCAGGACGGTCGCCCGGACGCACCTATCACGGTGCGTGCGCATCGCCCTGGTGATGTGCGACTTCAGATGAGCGGAGGCACGATTCATCAAACGCACGCCTACTGGATCTACGAGAACTTGACCATTGAAGGTCATTGCGGCCCAAGGGGGCAGCCTTGCGAACATGCATTCCATATCGTCGGCGCTGCCCGTCATGTGGTGATCCGCAACAACCTCATCCGTAACTTCTCTGCGCACATCAAGGTCAACGGTGAAAACGGGCAGTTCCCCGACGGGGGACTGTTTCAGTTCAACACCTTGAGCAACGATACCGCCCTCGCCAGCGACATCCTGACCCCCTTCGATCTGGTGGGCGCCAGCCACTGGGTTGTCGCCGACAATCAGGTCAGTCATTTCATCAAGGCCTCCAGCCACTATCCATCCTACGGTCTGTTCATGAAGGGTGGCGGAGCAGGTGGTCGCATCGAACGCAACCTCGTGATGTGCGCCATCGGGGAAGATGTCTCTCATGGCGGCAGCAGGGTCGGCATCTCCTTGGGCGGTGGTTTGACGGGTCCACGCTTCTGCCCCGACGGGCTCTGCCTTTTCGAGCACAAAGATGGTGTCATCCGCAACAACGTCATTGTTGATTGCAATGATGTCGGTATCGACAACAACCGCGCTACGCAGTCCGTGATCGCACACAACACCGTCATCCGCACCCTTGGCATCGGCCTGCGTGCCACCCCTTCTGATGCAACGGTGTATGGCAACGTCGTGGATGGCCCCATCCAGGCGCGTCAGGGCTCGACGATCAAGCTTGATCACAACCATCGCAGAGATGCACGTCAGTTCCCCTCGGGCTGGCAAAACCCTCCCGCACGCATTCCGACCCACAGCCTCGTCTCAGACGACTTCTGCGGACGCCCTCGCCCAGCCACAACCTTGCCTGGCGCCTTCCATCAAGCTGGTGGGTGCCAAGATGTGACGCCAGCGCAATGAAAGTCGCTTCATGAATTTCCTGCTTCACCAACTTCTGATCACCGCCGCCACACCTCGCCGCGTCGGGCTGTACCGGCTGATGAAGGCGCGCGCTGCCTGGACGCCAGATCAGATCCGCACCTACCAGGAGAAGAAACTCAGGAAAGTCATCGCCTACTGTTGGCAGCACATCCCCTTTTACCGCGAACACTGGCGAGGCCACATTGACGACCCGCGCGAAATCAACACGATTGCCGACCTGCACAAGCTGCCCTTGCTGACCAAGGACCAGGTGCGGGAACACCTGGACACGCTGATCACGACCGACCCCAAAGTCAAGAGCACGGAAGCCCGCACCGGGGGCAGTACGGGCAAGCCCATCATCTTTCGCATGACCTACCACGACGAGCAACTGGCGTGGGCGCACATGTACGTCGGATGGTCGTGGGCGGGATACCGCATCGGCGATCCCTTTCTGATCGTCGGTGGCGAGTCGGTCGGCATTGGTCTGGGCGACAAGCGCACGCTGGCGGACAAGGTGATGAATCGCTGGGTGACCAGCGGCTCGAACCTGACGCTGGAGCGCACGCGTGCGCTGACCCAACAGCCCCATTTCCATCAAATCCGCCTGATCTACGGGTATCCGAACTCCATCAAGGAGCTGTGTGAATACCTGGTGCAACTGAACGTCCGCCCTCGATCGCTGCAGGGCGTGATCTGCACGGCCGAGGTCATGTTGCCCGAGGTGCGGCAACGCATCCAGGATGTGTTGGGCGTCAAAGTCTTGGATCAGTACGGCCTCAACGATGGTGGGCTGCACGCCTGCGAAGGACCCGAACAGGACGGACTGCACCTGTCTTTCCACCGGGGCATTCTGGAGATTCTGGGGGACGATGATCAGCAGATCCACAGTCTGAAGACGACCGGGCGTGCGGTGGCCACCTTGTTCTCGAACCCCGCCATGCCCTTCATCCGCTATGAAACGGGCGACAGGGTTCATTGGCACAGCTTCGAGCCTTCGGCGTCGGGCGTGCACTGGCCACGCATTGGGCCTGTGGATGGCCGCACGGGTGATGTCCTGCATTTCCCCAGTGGGCGCAAGGTGCCGATGCCCGGCCTGACCCTGGTGATGCGCTGGATGGAAGGCCTGAGCAGTTACCAGTTCATCCAGTCCACCGCCGATGTGATCACGGTGAGATTGGAGCGCGGCGCGTCGTTCACCATGAGCGAGGACGATGTCCGTCGCTTTCTCAACGACAAGATCGGCACCGAAGTGACCTGGCAGATTGAATGGGGCAAGCCTGAGCTGACTCAAAACGGCAAGCTGCTGATCATTCGCAATGACTGGCTCAAGCGCCAAACCCAAGTGGAAACGGTCAACGCATGAGCCCCCCTCCCCCAACCGTCGTCAAGGACGCGAAGGCCTCCTTGATCAAGGGTGCCCTGTGGTCACTGGGCATGCGCTGGTCCATCAAGGGGATCGGTCTGCTCAGCACCTTCATCATGGCGCGGTTCCTGGCGCCTCAAGACTATGGGGTGGTGGCGCTGGCCTTCCTGGTCGTCGGTCTGGTCGATGCGTTCCTGAATGCGGGCTCCAACCAGGCTCTGGTACGCATTGGCAACCCTAATCACGATCAAATCAACTCGGCGTGGACCTTGCGTGCGATGCAGGGTGTGCTGATGGCCGTCGTGCTGACCGCGCTGGCTCCGTTGGCCGCTCAGTACTTTCACGAGCCCAGGGTACAGAACGTTCTGTGGATCGTCGCCGCGGGGATGGCCTTCATGGGCTTTTCCAACATTGGCATGGCCCTGGCCTACCGCGACCTGCAGTTTGGTGTCGAGTACCGCGCAGCCGTCACGGCCAAGCTGAGCTCGGCGCTGGTCACGCTGGCAACCGCCTTGTATTTCGGTGACTACCGCGCCTTGGTGTGCGGCATCCTGGCCGGCTATGTGTGCGAGTTCGTCTTGAGCTACCGTCTGCACCCCTATCGACCGCGCTGGTGCACGTCTCGCATTCCTGAAATCTGGGCCATCTCAAAATGGTTGCTGACCGCCGGGATCGGCAACTTTGTGCTCAGGCGCACCGATCAGATCGTCGCCGGACGGGTCGGCACCACTCGGGAATATGGCTTGTTCACGGTGGGGGCTGACATCGGTCAAATCCCCACCGGAGAGCTTGGCCCAACCCTGACGCGACCGCTGTTTCCCATCCTGGCGTCCATGCAAGGCGACTTGGAGCGAGCCAAAAGCGCCACCTTGCGCACGCTGTCCACAGTGAACTCGGTCACCATCCCTCTGGGCTTTGGTTTGGCCGCCGTGAGCGCCGAAGCCACCCTGGTCCTGCTGGGTGCCCAATGGCGGGAAGCCGCACCGTTTGTGGCCGGGTTCGCCATGATTGGGGTCGTTCAATACCTGACTGGGCCGCTCACCACCTTGATGAACGTGGTGGGGCACGTCAAGGTGCACAGCAAGGTGATCTGGATGGAATTCGCCGCCTTTGCCCTGCTCGCAGCAGCGCTGACGCCAGAGTACAAACTCATCGGACTGATTGTCGCAAGGCTGATCAGCGGCTTGCTGCATGCGCTCATGGTCATCGCCGCCACGCACAAATACCTTCAACTGCCGGCGGGTACCGCGCTGTTGACCTACCTGCGGCCAGTCCTTGGCAGTGTCGCCATGTACGTCATGCTGACGTCATTCAGTGTGAGCAGCATCGCGCCCATCGAGTTGATGACCAAGGTCATCCTGGGTGGCGGCTTTTACGTAACCTGGATGCTGTCCACATGGGCGCTGGCAGGCAAGCCTGATGGCATCGAAACAATGGCCACATCCCTGCTCACCCGCGTCTTGGCCAAGTGGAGGACACAGTGAACACCTACGGATTCATGCTGGTCAAGAATGAGGCGGACATCATCGCCCAAACCCTGGAATCCTTGCGCCGATTCGGTGGCTTCACGCATATTTTCGTCTTCGATAACGGCTCGACCGACGACACACTGGCCATTGCCCGCGGGTTCATCGGCCCCGACCTGAGCGTTGAGTCACTGCCTGAGCCGTTCAGTGACAACCTGAAGTTCGAAACGGTGTACCAACACCGTCACCTGATGCAAGACGGCGACTGGTTTGCCATCCTGGATGCCGACGAGGTGTATGCCGAACCACTTCAACCCGTACTGCAGGAAGCAACCCGCGAGGGGGCCAACTTCGTCGAGTGCAAGTCAGCCCAGTTTTATTTCACCGACGCCGAAACAAACTACGGCTTCGATCCCGCCAAACCCGCCATCGAGCAACGCCGTCATTACCTGGTCAACTACGGGGAGCCCCGTGTGTTCCGCTACGCGTCCGGCACGACACTCACCGCCGACGCCGTCAAACAACGCGCCCCGGGTTTGATCAAAGCGTCCCGGCAGTTTCTGCTTCACCATTTCCAGTTCCGGTCCGATCAGCAGACCCAAAAGCGCATTGACATCCGCAGACAGAACAACCAGCACTCGAACAACTGGGGACACATCAGTTCCGACCAGTGGCGAGACTACCTGGTACCGCATCAGCACCTGCATCGGTATGACGGCGAGATCCGCTACGGCTTGCCCGCCAGCGCGAACCTGTACAAGATCAAAGACAACGCTGCCTACACCATGGCCAACCTGAAATGGTTGCAGCGGCACGGTCATCTGACCCCCACTCAGCAGGGCTTCATGTCTGCCGGCCTGCTCAAACGGATCCTTCACAAGGTATGGTGAACACACAGCGCAAGCGGGTCTGCATCAGCATCCTGAACTGGAACAACGCCCCGGAAACCGTCGAATGCATCCAGTCGCTTGGCACGCCCAGTGACATGGACGTCGAGGTCATCGTGCTGGACAACGGCTCCAACGATGACTCGGTCGAGGTGCTATCGCGCACGGCGGGCATCACCTTGATGAGGTCGGATGTGAACCTGGGCTTTGCGGGGGGGCATAACCTTGTGATGCGCCACGCCCTGCAACATGACTTCGACTATGTTTGGTTGCTGAACAACGACGCGTGTGTCGAGCCGGGTTGCCTGTCGCGGATGTTGGCCGCCATGGAGGCAGACCCGACCATCGGGGCAGCCAGTCCGGTGATCCGGGACAAGGCCGCACCTCATGGGGTTCAGCACGCTCTGAGCCTGCTCAATGACACCGGCACGGGGGTGGTCGAGTACCCTGACCTTCAGCAGGCTGCCCTCATGCAACAAAGCCACCCGGAAAAGGTGATTTTGTGGGGCACCGCACTGCTGCTCAAGCGCAGCACCATCGAACAGGTTGGCCTTCTGGACGACAAGCTCTTCGCTTATTCAGAAGACACCGATTACTCCCTGCGCTGCATCCGTCACAGGCTGAAGACGCATGTGGTGCTGGATGCGGGCATCCGCCACGATTCGCCGCCACATCCGCGCAAGCCCCATTACTACTACTACACGCAACGCAATGCGATCCTGATGTGGCGAAAGTACGTTGGACTGGCTCAATTGGCTCGCGTGGTTCGCTGGAATGCCAAGCTCGCACATGACCAACTGCAACGACTGCAAGGCAACCCTGCAGCGCAGACCGCGATCAAACTGGGCATCTGGGATGGGCTGACGGGCAAAGGCGGCGCCTACCTGCATCAGCGCAAGCTGCGCCCTCATCAGAATTTGATTGTTCAATCCTTGCTGGCGCTCGCATGACCAAAGTACTGATCAGCATCCTGAACTGGCATGGCGCCGACAAGACCCTCGACTGCGTGCAATCGGTGCGGCGCTCCATCCTGCCCGGCGCGCTGCAGTGTGACATCCGTGTGGTGGACAACGGGTCCGGTGCGGCGCAGGTTGAGGCACTGAAAGCGGGGCTCCCGTCTGACGTGGCATTGGTCGTGAACCCGGTGAACACCGGCTTCACGGGTGGTCAGAACCTCAACATTCGCCATGCGCTGGCCAACGGTTACGACTACGTTTTCCTGCTCAACAACGACACCGTCGTGGACCCGAGGGCGATTGCAGAAATCATCCGCGAGATGAGCAGCGATCCACGCTGCGGCGCGGCGTCCCCCGTGATTGCCCGCCTGGGCAACCGCGACATTGTCGATTTCTGCGGGGCGATTCATGAGTGGCGCAACATCGACACATTGCGGCCATCGTCGCTGGCAGATGCCCCCCGTTTTCTGTCCGCCCACGCCGACCAGGTCTGGGCTGTCGGGACCGCCTTGATGCTCAAGGTCGCCGCACTGCGTGAGGTGGGTGTGCTGGACGAGCGCATGTTCGCCTACTATGAAGATGACGACATGGGTGCCCGACTCATTGCTGGCGGTTGGCGCACACGCATCGTCTTGAGTGCCGTCGTCGAGCACGCCTGCTTTGACGGGGACATGTACCAGCGCCAACCGTATTTCTTCTACCTGATGACGCGCAATGCGATCTTCTTTGCCCTCAAGCATGTGCCGAGCGGCTACCGAAAGGGATTGCGGCTTCGCTACATCGACCGCTCGCTCGTGATGGCCGAGAAGCTGTTTTCCCAGGGGCACGCCGACAAAGCCCACGCCTGCATGTTGGGACTGGCCGATGGCTTGGCCGGAATTGGTGGTGCGCCGGTGCTGGACCGTCCGGTTCCCCTGTGGGTCCGCGCGCTGCGGCCGCTGAGTCGCGCGTGGAATGCGCGTCGCTGAGGAAGGCCATGCTCGTATCCGTTGTTGTCGCCACCCGTAACCGCCCGGAGCTGCTCCGTTCGACCCTGCTGTCCCTGAAGGCCCAAACGCATCAGGCGCTGGAGGTGGTCGTGCTGGATGACGGTTCTTCCTCGGCCACGCGTGCGCACTACGCCAAGCTGTGGGGTGAGCTGGATGACCGCTTCCGCCTGGTGCAGCAAGGGCAGGATGGACAACGTGGGCAGGGGCCTTCCGCCTCGCGTAACCAGGCCATTCAGCACACGCAAGGCCAGCTTGTCGCGTTCTGCGATGACGACGACATCTGGATTGACAACGAGCATCTCGCCCGCACCGTCGCTGCCTTCGGGTCACATCCTGAGTTGGACCTCTACATCAGCAATCAACGCGCCGTTTACCCAGACGGCACCGTTCGGGAAGACTGGCTCCCTCGGCTGACTGCGCGGCGGGCAGACATGCCCGCTCTGGCCGAAGGAAGCCACCGTGTCACGGTAGAACAGTTGAGCCAGTGCGGCGGGTTTGCGCACCTCAACATGCTGTTGTTGCGCCGCACGCTCCTGCGGGAGGTGGGTGGCTTCTGGGAGGGCGTCAACTACGAAGAAGACCGGGACCTGTTCTGGCGATGCGTGGACCGCGCCAGATTGATGGCGTACTGCCCAGGGGTGACCTCGCAACACCATGTGCCAGACCGCAGCAAACAGAACAACGTGTCCATGACCATGCCCCCCACCGATCGGTGGTTGATGGCCGCCATGGTGTGCCGTCACATTGCCATGTCAGTGTCCAGCCCTTACATTGTGAAACTCAGTCTGCAGCATGAAGGAGACCTTCTACGTCATCTTTCCGAGCACAGCAGTCAAAATGGACGTCACCCGACCGCGAGACTCCTGGCGTGGCAGGCTCTGGGAGCGAAGTTCACCTGGAAATGGGCGCTTTACTGCGTCTGGCTGCAAGCAAGGTCTCTGACATCCCTGTTCCTCCCGTCCCGGTAAACGCATGGCGCAAGCAGCAAAGAAAGTACTGGTCATCGGCGATGACACGCGAAGTTTCCTGGCCTGCGTCCGCTCACTGGGGCGTCAAGGCCTGGAAGTTCATGTCGCGCCCAATACGCTGTCGTCACCGGCCTTGGCCTCACGCTACATCAAGCAGGTTCACATCCTGCCCTACTACCTGGGAGATGGGCAGGAGTGGCTGACGGCTACCCGCGCCCTGTTGGAGAAAGAGCGCTTCGCCCTTGTCCTGCCCTGTGAAGAACGCAGCCTGCTGCCCTTGATTCGGCATCAACACGAGTTTCCGCCCGAAACGCTTCTGGCCATCCCCGACGAGCAAGCCCTTGACGCCTTCTTCGACAAGGTTCGAACACGCGAGTTGGCCTCGCGCTGCGATGTACCGGTGGCGCAGGCGCACCTCTTCCATGCCGAAGGACCGCTGCCGCAGACCTTTCCGCTCGTGGCGAAGTACCGCAAGTCTTACAGCTGGCCAGACCTGTACGTGCGCACCCAGGTCAAGATCGTGAGGTCGGAGAAAGAGTTGAAGCAGTGGCTGCAGGCGCATCAACCCGCTGACCAGGAAGTGTTCTTTGAGCACCTCGTTCCCGGTGTCGGCGTGGGTGTGTCGGTGTTGTGTGATCGCGGCGACGTGCTACAGGCCTTTGAGCATCAGCGCGCGCACGAGGTGTCAGGCAGCAGCTTTTATCGCAAGAGCATGCCGCTGCACCCCGAGCGCCTGGCGGCCGTGCAACGCATGGTGTCAGCCATCCAGTACACCGGCCTGGCCATGTTCGAGTTCAAGGTCGATCAGTCCACCGGGCAGTGGCACCTGCTTGAAGTGAACGCGCGCCCCTGGGGCTCCTTGCCCTTGCCGGTCGCCTGGGGGGTCGACTTCCCCTATCGCCTGTACCAACTGCTGGTTCTGGGTCAACGCACGCCATCCGTCATTTACCCGGCACCACGCTATGCCCGCAACTTCATGTCGGACCTCTGGCAGTTCAGGATGACAAGCAGCGAACTACGGTCTCATCCTCTGGCCATGGCGAAACACGCTGCCGGATGGATGGGGGGATTGCTGCGCGTTCTGGTCAATCGGGAGCGGCAGGACACCTGGGTGTGGGACGACACCGGTCCCGCTCGACTCGAGTTTCAACAACTGCTGGCGACCGTCAAGGAAAAACTGCAAGGTGCCCAGGCGCGTCCTCAGCATGTGCCGCCCGCACTCCCTAGCGAGCGACGCCCTCGGCTGCTGTTCCTGTGTCAGGGCAATATTTGCCGCAGCTCCTATGCGGAGAAAAAGGCACGTCAGCTCATTGACGGTGCAGGGCTGAATGTCGACATCGACTCAGCCGGCATGCTGCCGCGCAACCCTCGCCCAGCCCCGCTCGTGGCCCAAGAAGCTGCGCGCCAACACGGGGTCGATCTCAGCACGCACGCCTCGAAGCATGCTTTTGAGCCCTTGCTGCGCCAAAGCGACTGGATCGTGATTTTCGACGACATCAATCGCCAAGCCTTGATCGAGCGTTATCCAGATCTGGAAAACCGACTGGTGTACTTGGGCGACTTTGCGTCCGCGCCTGACCGGCAGATCCTCGACCCCGATGGCAAGGATCTGGACACTTTCCTGCAAACCTACCGACGCATTGATGCCTGCCTGCCAGCCCTGCTGAAGCAGGCACATCAAGCCACGCCTGCCCACGAATCAGCATGCTGAACCTACAGGCCCACCAGCGCCTCTCTCTGCCCCCTTCCACTCGCCCGGTGCTGACGGTGGTGGTGGACACAGAAGAAGAGTTCGACTGGACTCAGCCCTTTGATCGCAGCAATGTGGGGGTGAGCTCGATCGCAGCCCAGCCTTTGGCGCATGAACGTGTGTTCGACAAACACGGTGTGGTGCCCACATACGTCATCGACTGGCCCGTGGCGACCACCCCATCGTCCATCGCGGTGCTGAAGAAGCTGATGGAAGAAGGTCGGTGCGAGATTGGCACCCACCTGCACCCCTGGGTGTCTCCTCCCTACACCGAGGAGGTGAACACCTTCAACTCGTATGCAGGCAATCTACCTCGAGAGCTGGAATTCGAAAAACTGCGGCGGCTGACCGAGGCGATCACCACCCACTTTGGCCGTGCGCCGCAGGTTTTCAAAGCCGGACGCTATGGCGTTGGCCCCCACACGGCCGAGATCATCGCCGAGCTGGGCTACACGGTGGATGCCAGTGTGGTGCCGCATACCGACATGTCGGCAGATGGTGGCCCCAACTTTTCAGCGCATGGTCGTGATCCATACTGGTTTGCAGCAAACGGCCGCCGCCTGATGGAGCAACCCGCCACGGCAACTTATGCGGGACTGCTGCACCACCAAGGCCCCTGGCTACACAAGCTGTTGCTGAGTACGCCTGCCAAGGCGATGCGCCTGCCGGGCATCGCATCCAGGCTGGGGATGCTGGAACGGATCAAGATCACCCCTGAAGGCTACAGCCTAGAAGAACTGAAGCGCGCCACCCGCTGCCTTGTCAAAAGCGGGGGGCGGTTCGTGGGGTTGACTTATCACAGCCCGTCGCTGCAGCCGGGCCATACGCCGTATGTGCGTACGCAAAGCGATCTGGATCAATTTCTTCGCACGCTTGACAGTTACATCGAGTTCTTCAAAGACGAAATGAATGGTGTGGTGATGTCATCGACGGGTTATCGGTCTGCTGCCGAGTCCAACATTGTTCCTGATTAGAAACGTGCCTCAGCATGCGACCTGACCGTCTTTTCCTTAATGGGCTCGGCTCGCACGACATCGACGATGAGGCTTGCGACCAGACCACGCAGATCGAAGCGGCGATTGAACCTGTAG
>Ga0209066_10000896_pt1 | contig 41248 bp, 37 predicted proteins | sample All_14_2_FD_187198 | JGI IMG/M metagenome (GOLD analysis project Ga0209066, IMG submission 187198) | Freshwater microbial communities in response to fracking from Pennsylvania, USA - Allegheny Zone_MetaG_DW_15 (SPAdes) (version 2) ... | reverse complement strand
AAGGCCCAGATGACCGTCAGATCGAGTGCATAGGTCATGGCTTACTCCGCCGGTCGGGGTGCGCCATCAAGCGCGGGTGCGGGTGTGATGCCAGCGGACCGAATCGGCGTTTGTGGCGGTTCGGTCAGGTCGTTCTCGCGCAGCAAAATGATGCTGATGCGGCGATTACGCGGCGCTTTGGGATCATCGACCACCAAGGGCTCGGACGAGGCGCGACCGACGATGCGGTCAATGCGTTCCTCGGGTACGCCCGAGCCCAGCAGGGCGCGACGGCTGGCCAGGGCGCGGTCGGCCGACAATTCCCAATTGGTGTAGCCGGAGGGATCGCGGAAGGGGATGGCATCGGTGTGGCCGGTGATGGAAATCTTGTTGGGCATCTGGTTGACGATGCGCGACACCAGATCAAGCAAGGCGCGGGTATGGCCGAACATGGCCGAACTGCCCGACGGGAACATGGCCAAGCCTTCCTGGTCGGTGATCTGGATGCGCAAGCCCTCGGGGGTGTTGTCCACCATCATCGAGCCCTCGAACTGCTTCAGTTCGGGGATGCCCTTGAGTGCGTTATCCAGGACTTCCTTGGCCTTGTCGAACTTCTGCTGTTCGCGTTCGGCCATCTTCTCGCGGAAATCCTCTTCGCTCATGCCCTCCATGGGTTCGGTGTTTTCCGAGGTCATGTCCTCGCCGCCGGGACCGATGGAAGACGGCGGCAGATGCTGGACCAGACTGGGCGAACTGGTCTGCGACACCTGAGCGCCCTGACCGATCACCTGACCACCGAGCAGGCCGCCGGCACCCGAGGCGCTTTTCGAGGCCATGGAGGGGGCGAAATAGTTGGAAATGCCGGTCAGCTGCTCTTCCGTCACCGCGTTCAGCAGCCACAGCAGCAAAAAGAACGCCATCATCGCGGTCACGAAGTCGGCATAGGCCACCTTCCAGGCACCACCATGGTGGCCGGCCGCAACCTTCTTGACCCTTTTGATGATGATCTGCTGACCTTCGGCCATCGCGCTCTCGCCTTACCAGCTCATCAATCTGGCGGCAGATTGGTGACGGTTTCTTCAAGCTCCTGGAAGGTCGGACGCAATTCGTCGGGTAGGATCTTGCGGGCGAATTCGATGGAGACCTGGGGGGCGTAGCCTTGCATGTGGGCCAGCAGTCCCGCCTTGATGGCCAGCAGATAATAGTGATCGGAATCGAACGACATCTGCATGTTGCGCGCCATGGGGGCGAAGAAGGCGTAGGAGATGAGCACGCCGGTGAAGGTGCCGACCAGCGCCGCGCCGATCAGATGCCCCAGCACTTCCGGCGGTTCGGTGATCGACCCCATGGTGTGAATGACGCCCAGCACGGCGGCGACGATGCCCAGGGCCGGCATGGCGTCGGCCATCAGGTTCACCGCGTGGGAAATCTCGTGGTAATGCTTGTGGTGTGCTTCCAACTCGCCATCGATGATGGATTCAAGCTCGTGGGCGTTGGAGGTGCCCAAGGTCAACAGGCGCAGATAGTCGCAAAAGAAGGTCCGCGTGTGATGATCGTTGGAAAAGCCGGGAAACTTTTGGAACAGCGGGCTTTCATCGGGCTTTTCCACATGACTTTCCAAGGCCAGGTCGCCCTTGGTCTTGGCTAGTTTGAATACCGCATACAGCATGGACAGCATCTCGATATATGCGTCCTTTTTGTAATGCGCCCCCTTGAACACCATGCCGATCTTCTTGAACACGCCCATGACGATGTCTTTGGGATTGCCCAAGAACATTGACCCGAAGGCCGCGCCAAGAATGATGATGAACTCGAAAGGCTGCCACAACACATCAAGGTGACCACCCGCAGCGGCATAACCGCCAATCACACTCGCAATTGTCACCACGATGCCGATGATCGCGAACATTCACTTCCCCTGCTGCGGTCCAATCCGGACACCACACGACCACTTGATCGTTTCGGAGAATGCTATATTTCGTCGCCTGTGTCCCGAGTCAACTGCGTTCTTGGCAAAAAAACATGATGCGGACAGGCCTTGGGGGAAAACGTTAAAGCCGGCATTTGACCTATGGCGGTCAACCCCAGTAATCTCAATATCCGTCATCATCAACATCGAGCGAGTGCAATGACCGTCGACCCGCGTTCCTTCCGCAAGGCCTTGGGCTGTTTCGCCACGGGCGTCACCGTCGTGACAACGGTGAATCCCGATGACAACACGCCCATCGGGGTGACCGTCAGCGCTTTCTCTTCGCTCTCGCTGGAACCGCCGCTGGTGCTGTTCTGCCTGGGCAATAAGACGTCCAGCTTGGATTCCTTCAAGCGTTCCGGGCGTTTCGTCATCAACATCCTGGCGGAAAGCCAACGCGACCTGTCCATCCGCTTCGCCAGTCGGGTCGAGGACAAGTGGGCCGGAATCGTCGCCGAGAGCGGCCTGGGGGGCGTGCCGGTGCTGGGCGGCTGCATCGCCAATCTGGAATGCTCGCTTGTCAACACGGTTGACGGCGGCGATCATGTGATTTTCATCGGTCAGGTGGAAAACATCCACTATCAGGAAGGCGGTGCGCCGCTTTTGTATTTCCGTGGTGCTTACATGGATTGCGGCGCCGGGGTCTGATCGTTCATTCCGGCAGGCTGGCCATGGACCCCAGCCTGCGTGCCGGAAAGCCGGCTTGGCGCAAGGCGCCAAGCATGGCTTCCACGTGGCTGGTATCGGTGGCTTCGACCACCACGTCCAATTCGGCACTTTTCACCGGCACGTCCTGAAACAGGCGCTGGTGATAGACTTCCAGGATATTGCCGCCATGTTCGGCGATCAGACTGGTGGCACGGGCCAGCATGCCCGGCGCGTCACTGATCTCGATGCGCAGACGGGCCAGACGACCGGCCCGCACAAGTCCCCGCATCAGAATGGACGCCATGACCCGGTTGTCGATGTTGCCGCCGGAAATGACCAGAACCACCTTTCTCCCGGCAAAACGCGCCGATTGGGTCATCAGCAGGGCCAGGGGCGCTGCCCCGGCGCCTTCGGCGACGATCTTCTGTTCTTCCATCAGCCAGACGATGGCCTGTTCGATGGCGGTGTCGTTCACGGCGAAAACGTCGTCGAAATGCTGGTCGATGATCGGCTTGGTCAGGCTGCCGGGATATTTGACGGCAATGCCTTCGGCCAGGGTCTGAGGTGAAGGCGAGGTGTCAGCCACAGGTTGACGAACGAGGGTGGGGAAGCTGGCGCTTTGTACTCCGGTCAGGCGGGGCGGGGTGGGGGCGTCGTGCAAGGCGATGGCCATGCCGGCGGCCAGACCACCGCCGCCGATGGGAATGATGACATCGTCGGCATCGGTGACCTGTTGGGCCAGTTCCAGCCCGACTGTACCCTGGCCGGCGATGATCAGCGGGTCATCATAGGGATGGATGAAGATCAGTCTCTGTTCGGCCGCCAGGATGTGGGCGTGCTGTTGCGCCTCGGCCAGGGTTTCGCCGACCAGCACCACGGTGGCACCATGGGCGCGGGTGCGCTGCACCTTGGTCAGTGGGGTGAAGCGTGGCATCACCACCGTGGCCGGAATCCCCAGCCGGGCGCAATGCAGGGCGACACCCTGGGCGTGGTTGCCCGCCGACATGGCGATGACGCCGACTTGTCGTTCTGCCGTATTCAGCGCCAGGATGCGGTTGAGCGCACCTCGGGCTTTGAACGAGCCGGAATGCTGCAGGTTTTCCAGTTTCAGCCAGACCTGCGCCGCTCCCGTCATTTGGGCCAGCTTGGGCGCCTCCACCACCGGGGTCAGGGCGACGCTGCCGTCAAGGGCGGCGGCGGCGCTTCTGACCTGATCGATGGTTACGGTCAATAACTGGGCTCCAGGCTGATGGAGGCCGATCCTTCCGCCGGCTTGGTGATGGTGACGCCGTCATTGATCTGCCAGCGCGCCAGCAGGTCGCGGTAATGACGCGACAGCGGGTTGCCCGACTGGCCGGTGGCCAGGGCGAAGGTGCTTTTATTCAGGTCGGCCAGATCGAACACCACTCGCAGGCCGGCACCATGCACCTGGGTGAACTGGCCAGGGACGAAGGTGCCGCGATTGATGGTGAAATCATCGCCATCGCTGGGTACCTGGCTGTCCGATAGACTACGCAAAAACGGCACCCGGCTGAGTACCGGATGGGTGAAACGGGCTTGATGCGCATCGCCCCAGCGCCACTCGGTCGCGGATTTGCCAGGATATTTCGCCGCCAGTTCGCTCACCGCCGATTCCAGGGTCTGGGCGACGAGGTCGTCGCAGGATTCCGCCACCTCGGTGGTGGTGTCGTCGCACCAATGGCGGTTGACGGTCAGGATCTCGCCCAAGGTGGTGGGGCGGACCGCCCGCATGGACGCCATGTCCTCCCCCAATTCGTCGGCCAGGATGCGTGTCCACAGCTTGTCCACCCAAGCGTTGAAGATCAGCGGCTCGGGTCGGTCTTGGCCCATGCCGCCGTCCCAGGCGGCGATCATCTTGGCGGCCTGGGTGGCCTGGGGCGACAAGGTGTCGGGTACCTCAAGCAGTTCCTTCAACTCGCGCGCCGCCACCGATTGGGCATCCATCTGCATGGAACGCAGCATAGTCCTATCAAGCTTGGTCTGATCTTCCAGCAACTCGTCAAAGCGGCGGGCGCGGTAGGGTTCCGGCCAGCGGGTGGTGAGGCGATAGGGATATTTGGCCCCAACCACCTGATTGTTGGCGTTGACGATGGTGCCGGATTTCGGGTTCAGGCTTTGCGGCATCTTGGCGAAGGGCACCCAGCCGGTCCAATCGCCGGCATTGGTCCAGCCGGCTGCCGGCGAAAAACCATCGCCCTTGACCCGCAACGGCACCCGACCGGCGGTGATGAAGCCGATATTGCCGGTTTGGTCGGCATAGGCGAAGTTTTGCACCGGTGCATGAAAGTCGGCCAGAGCACCGACGAAGCTGCGCCAATCGACGGCGCGGCCCAATCGGTACAACCCTTGCGCGGTGCGGTCATCGGGCTCCAGCGCCGTGGATTTCAAGGCGATGACCTGGGTGTCCTTTTGCCCGGCCTTAAGCTCGGAAAGCACCGGACCGTGGCGGGTTTCGCGCACGGTCAGGGTTTCCGGCTGACCATCCTTGACGGCAATCACTTCCTGGCGTTCGGCGAAGGGCAGGGCGCCCTTGCCGTTCTGATAACTGCTGTCGCCGACCACGTTTTCCACGAACAGATCAACGGTATCGGCATGGGTGGTGGTGGTGCCCCAGGCCATGCGACCGTTATGGCCGATCAGATGGAAGGGAATGCCAGGAACCATGGCCCCGGTCAGGCGCAGGCCGGGGGCTTCCACTGACAGCAGATACCAAAGCGACGGCGCCTGGAAGGGCAGGTGAGGGTCGTTGGCCAGAATCGGCGCGCCGCTGGCGCTGCGCTTGCCCGATATGGCGACGATATTGGAGGCCAGATGCGGCTCGGCCGTTTCCGGCAGAGTGGCCAGCACCTTGTCGATAAGTCCGGCGGCGACGGTGATCGGGCTATCGGTGGCTTCGGGCCACAATTCGGCCAGCCGCTTGGCCGGGATGCGTCCCGCCAGCTTGCCGCGCAGGGCTTCGTCGCGCCAATCGGCGGTCAGCTGCAGCGCCATCATCCGACCCCAGACCAGGGAATCCGTGGGAGTCCAAGGTTCCGGCCAGAAGCCTAGCAGCAGAAATTCCGGCGGCAGCCGATGGCGATTGTCGTCAATCCAGGCATTGACACCCTCGGCATAGGCGCGCAACGCGTCACGAGTCGGGTCGTCCAACTGGGCCAGCGATCCCTGGGCCAGCCGATAAAGCCCCAAGGTGCGCATGAAACGGTCACTTTTCAGTCCCGCCTCGCCGACAATTTCGGCCAGCCGACCGGCGCCAATGCGGCGCTGCAATTCCATCTGCCACAACCGGTCCTGGGCATGAATCCAGCCCATGGCAAAATAAGCGTCGTGGCCCGAACGGGCGGTGATGTGCGGAATACCCGCGTCGTCGCGGGTGATCGAGGCGGAATATTCCATCCCACGCGCCGGCACCCGGCCTTCGACCCGGGGCAGGGAACTCATGACCCAGACGAAGGCGACGGAGATCACGGCCAGGAAACTCAGGCCAAGGATATTGGCGATCCAGCCCCAACGGCTCATCTCTTTGCCGAAGAAGACGGTTTCCGCCTGCTTCGGGCTTTGAGAGTCTAGAGGTGAATCCTGCACGAATGGCTCCAAGGCCAGGGATGGGGCAAAGGGCTTGGGGGCAAGTGGTAATTGGAAGGGGCCGGGCGCGCAAGTATAATGACGCCAGACCGCATGGCATTTCCCAGACCTTTAACCCTGTGGTATAGCCATGCAGCCAATTCATCCACCGAGGATCAGATGATCGGAAAACTCAATCACGTCGCCATCGCCGTCCCCGACCTGGACGCCGCCACCAAGCTTTACCGCGATACTTTGGGGGCCAAGGTTTCCGATCCGGTGCCGCAGCCGGCGCACGGCGTCACCGTGGTGTTCGTCGAATTGTCCAACACCAAGGTGGAATTGCTGCATCCGCTTGGGGAAAAGTCGCCCATCGCCGCCTTCTTGGAAAAGAACGCCAATGGCGGCATCCATCATATCTGCTACGAGGTCGAGGATATCCTGGCCGCGCGCGACAAGCTGAAGGCCGAGGGCGCCCGTGTCCTGGGCGACGGCGAACCCAAGATCGGCGCTCATGACAAGCCGGTCCTGTTCCTGCATCCCAAGGATTTCTGCGGCACCCTGGTCGAGTTGGAACAGGCCTGATTATCCAACCGGGAACCGGAGGGCGTCATGAGCGGATATTGCCACAGCGCCCCCGGTCACCCGATCCACGGTCCCTATCATGACAGTGAGTACGGCTTTCCCGTCGCCGACGACAGGGTGCTGTTCGAGCGGTTGTGCCTGGAAATCTTTCAAGCCGGCCTGTCCTGGCTGATCGTACTGAAAAAGCGCCCAGCCTTGAACGCGGCCTTTGACGGCTTCGATCCAGCCCGTGTTGCTGGCTATGATGATGGGGACGTTGCCCGACTGCTGGCCGATGCCAGCATCATCCGTAATCGCCGCAAGATCGCCGCCACCATCGAAAATGCAAAACGTTTCAAGGCATTACAGGTCGATCATGGGGCTTTTTCCCATTGGCTGGCCGCCCATCATCCGCGCGATAAGGCCGATTGGGTAAAGCTGTTTCGCCAGACCTTCGTTTTCATGGGGGGCGAGGTGGTGGGAGAATTCCTGATGAGCATCGGCTATCTGCCCGGCGCCCATCACCCGGATTGCCCGGTCTTCGCCGAACTCACCAAGATACCGCCGCCATGGATGAAGGCCTGAAAAGCAAAAAGGCAAGACCTTCGGCCTTGCCTTCTCTGCGTCTCCGCGCCTGGATTGCTTTGCAGCTATCCGGCGGCCTCCTCCCTAAACTTGAGCCGCAGCATGGGTGTCAGTTTCGACTTGCCCCATCGCTCCCGTAAACGGGTCGAGGAGGAAACTACGTAATTTCCTGACGTTTGTCACCATTTTTTTTCCTGAAAGTTTCGCAAAAGGTATTACCGGTAGAATGCCTTGATGCTGCCATAGGGTTGGTGCAGGCTGGTTCATACGTCAAAGCGATGGGGAAAGCCCATGTCCACCAACCAGTTAACTATCATTGCCACCGTTTTTTCACTGTCCGTCCCGGCTTTCGCCCAGGCTCCTGCCGACAGTGCCGGACCGGGAGGGGTGCGGATCACCATTTCCAAGACCGATTGCTCGCGGCTGGTCCGTCATACGCCGTCCGATGACGTGGCGTTCCGCCCCGGCGAAGGCGTGAGGGGGAAACGGGTGGCCCCTGCCGACGTTCCCGGCAGCGGTGCCGGCGCCATTCCCAATCTGGTCCCGGACGTTCTGGAAATACCAATCAATATCAAGCCGATGCAGGGTAAGGCTTATGCGACCCACGGACTTGACGACACCACGTCGCAACTGGGCATCGTTCGCTACGACATCACCAAGAACACCTTCACTTTTAATGGCGAACCCATGGGTGGGGCCGATCAGCAGGCCCTGGCCGAGGCCTGTGCCAAGCGCGGTGTACGCTAAGTCCAGGCGCGACCTTGTCATAAGCGTGGGCATTGCCTAAAGTGACGCGCCTTGGCGGGCCGGGTGCCCGCGTTTCCGCTTGTCTTCGAGGATCCCCATGCGCCTGTCCCGCTTTTTCCTGCCGACCCTGAAGGAAACCCCGTCCGAGGCGCAGATCGCCTCGCATCGCCTGATGCTGCGCGCGGGCATGATCCGGCAATCGGCTTCGGGGATCTATACCTGGCTGCCTTTGGGCTGGAAGGTATTGCAGAAGATCGAACAGATCGTGCGCGAGGAACAGGATGCTGCCGGCGCCCAGGAATTGCTGATGCCGACCATCCAGTCGGCGGATATCTGGCGCGAATCGGGCCGTTATGACGCCTATGGCAAGGAAATGCTGCGCATCGTCGATCGTCATGACCGCGAAATGCTGTTTGGCCCGACCAACGAGGAATTGATCACCCAGATCTTCCGCGACAACGTCAAAAGCTATCGTGAGCTGCCGAAGATTCTGTACCACATCCAGTGGAAGTTCCGCGACGAGGTGCGCCCGCGCTTCGGCGTCATGCGGGGCCGCGAATTCCTGATGAAGGATTCGTACTCCTTCGACATCGATTTCGACGGTGCCAAGCGGTCTTACGAGGCCATGTTCAACGCCTATTTGCGCACCTTCAAGCGCATGGGCCTGACGGCAATCCCCATGGTCGCCGATTCGGGCGCCATCGGCGGCAATCTGACCCACGAATTCCATGTCCTGGCCGAAACCGGCGAATCGGGCGTGTTCTATGACGTGGCTTACGAGGAACTGGCGGCCAAGGACGCCGTGGATCTGGAAGCCCTGTCCAAGCTTTACGCCGTCACCGACGAAAAGCACGATCCCAATTCGCCCGAATGTCCGCCGGCGGACCGGCTGAAGGTGGCGCGCGGCATCGAGGTTGGCCACATCTTCTATTTCGGCACCAAGTATTCCAAGGCCATGGGCGCCGTGGTCGCCGGCCCCGACGGCAACCCGGTGCATGTGGAAATGGGCTCGTACGGCATCGGCGTCTCCCGCCTTGTTGGTGCCATCATCGAGGCCTATCACGATGACCGTGGCATCAAGTGGCCGGAAGCGGTCGCCCCCTTCAAGGTCGGCCTGATCAACCTGAAGGCCGGCGACGGCGCTTGCGACCGTGTGTGCGAGGATATGTATCGGGCCTTGTCGGAACAAGGTGTCGAAGTGCTGTATGACGATCGCGACGACCGTGCCGGGGTCAAGTTCGCCGACATGGACCTGATCGGCCTGCCCTGGCAATTGGTGGCCGGTCCCAAGGGCGTGGCGGCCGGTTTGGTCGAATTGAAGAACCGCCATACCGGCGAAAAGCAGGAATTGTCGGTCGAGGCCGCCCTGGCCCAGCTGACCGCGTAAGGAGAAGGAATGATTTTCGACGCCTTCGAGCGGATGGTGGCTTTCCGCTACCTCCGCGCGCGCCGCAAGGAAGGATTCATTTCCGTCATCGCCGGCTTTTCGCTCCTGGGCATCGGCCTGGGGGTGGCGACGCTGATCGTGGTGATGGCGGTGATGAATGGTTTCCGCCAGGAATTGCTGACCCGCATCCTGGGTATCAACGGCCATATGGGCGTCTATGGCACCGGTCCGGCCTTGGCGCCGTTCGATCCGTTGGCCCAATCCATTCGCGGGTTGCCGGGCGTCGTCCGGGTCATTCCCACCGTCGAGGGCCAGGTGATGGCCACCTCGGCCTCAAGCGCTTCGGGGGCCATCGTCCGCGGCGTCCGTCCTGATGATTTGCTGGCGCGCGAGATTTTCGCCAAAGGCCTGGGCGGTAGCGGCGAAGAATTCAAAAATGGCGATGGTGTTCTGGTCGGCTATCGTCTGGCGGAGAAGCTGGGGTTGCAAATCGGCGACACCGTCACCCTGATCTCCCCCAAGGGCAACGCCACCGCTTTCGGCACGGTGCCGCGCATGCGCGGCTACACGGTGGCCGGCACCTTCAATGTCGGCATGTTCGAATACGATTCCGGCTTCATGTTCATGCCGCTGGAAGCCGCGCAGACCTATTTCAAGTTCCCCGACGCGGTCACCCAGATCGAGGTGTTTCTCGACAACCACGACAAGGTGACGGAAACCCGCAACGCCATCTTCCGCCTGACCCAGGGCAATGTCCGCATCTATGACTGGCAACAGGCCAATGCCAGCTTTTTCAATGCTGTCCAGGTCGAACGCAACGTCATGTTCCTGATCCTGACCCTGATCATCTTGGTGGCCGCCTTCAACATCATCTCGTCGCTGATCATGCTGGTGAAGGACAAGGGGCGCGACATCGCCATCTTGCGCACCATGGGGGCGACACGCGGCATGATCATGCGCATCTTCTTCCTGGCCGGTGCTTCGGTCGGCGTGGTGGGGACGGTGTTCGGCACCATCTTGGGGGTGTGGTTCGCCACCCATATCGAACAGATCCGCCAGTTCATCCAGTCGATCATCGGGCGAGAACTCTTCGCCGCCGAAATCTATTTCCTTACCCAATTGCCGGCCCGCGTCGAATACGGCGAAGTGGTGGTGGTGGTGCTGATGGCCCTGGGCCTGTCCATCGCCGCCACCATCTATCCGTCCTGGCGGGCCGCCAATCTGGACCCGGTGGAGGCCCTGCGTTATGAGTGAGCCGCAAGCCCCCGGTCTGCGTCTGGAAAATATCCGACGTAGTTTCACCCAGGGCAAGGAAGCCCTGCATGTGCTGGACGGGGCGGAACTGGCCATCCAGCCGGGCGAGATCGTTGCCCTGGTCGGCCCGTCAGGTGCCGGCAAGTCCACGCTGTTGCACATCGCCGGTCTGCTGGAACGTCCCGATGGCGGCGAGGTCTGGCTGGCTGGCCAGCCTTGCGGCAAGCTGTCGGAAACCAAGCGCACCCAATTGCGCCGCTCGCATCTGGGCTTCGTCTACCAGTATCACCATCTGCTGCCGGAATTCTCGGCGGTGGAAAACGTCATCCTGCCGCAGATGATCGCAGGCCATTCGCGCAAGGCCGCGTCGGTGCGGGCCCTTGATCTGCTGGACCGCATGGGGCTAAAGCCGCGGGCGGAACATCGTCCCGGTCAGTTGTCGGGCGGCGAGCAGCAGCGCGTGGCCATCTGCCGGGCCTTGGCCAACCAACCCAAAGTGTTGCTGGCCGACGAGCCCACCGGCAATTTGGACCCGCATTCCGCCGATGGCGTATTCGCCCAATTGCTGCATCTGGTGCGCTCCACCGGGGTGGCGGCGCTGATCGCCACTCATAACCCCGACCTGGCCAAGCGTATGGATCGGGTGGTACGGCTGGCCGAGGGCAAGCTGACGGAAAGCTAGGCCGTCGGCAGGGTGAACAGAAAGGTGCTGCCCTGGTCGGGTTCGGACTCGACCCAGATTTGGCCGCCATGGCGTTCGACGATGCGGCGGCAGATGGCCAAGCCAAATCCGGTGCCCTGGCTTTGACTGATGCCGTGCAGGCGGGTGAAGACGTCGAAAATGGACGATTGGTATTCCGGTGCGATGCCGATGCCGTTGTCACGGAATCGGAACAACCAGAAAGCCCCCTGACGGGTCGCCGAAACATTGATCCGAGGGGGGATTCCGATACGGCTGTAGCGCAGGGCATTGTCCAACAGATTGTTCAGCAATTGTTGGATCTGACCTTCGTCGCCCATCACCGGGGGCAGGGGATCATGGTCAACCTGTCCGCCGAGGCGACGCAATTGATCGTCGTGGCCGTCGCTGACCCGATCGAGGATCGGACCGATCTCCAGCCGCTTCAGCGGTGCCCCTGCCGCCTTGACCTGGGCGTAGAGGCCCAGATCGTGCAGCAGCCGGCGCATATGGATCACTCCATCCACCGCATATTGAATGAAATCGCGCCCATCCTGATCCAGAACCGGGCCGTAACGGCGTTCCAGCATCTGCACATAGGTGGCTACCTGCCGTAGCGGCTCTTGCAGATCGTGGCTGGCGGCCGAGGTAAACTGACGCAGTTCGTCGTTCGACCGCTGTAGGTCGTCGAGGATAGCTTGGCGCTGCGCTTCCGCCCGGACCGAGCGGGTGGTGTCAATGGCGATCGCCAGCACCGCCAATTCGCCGCCGATCATCACCGCGGACGAGGCGATATCGGCATCGATCACCCGGCCATCCAAGGTGATCAGCTTTTGTCGCAAGGGCGGGGCTTCGTCACCGGGCGCTTTTAAGGCGGCAAGGCGGTCGGTGACGACGGAATGGTAATCCGGATGCAGCAGATCAAGGACCGGGCGGTCCAACAAATCTTCGGGACCGTGGGCGGCCATCAGCCGGACCGCTTCGCGGTTGCTGAAAATAACACGGCCCTGACGATGCAGGACGATGGCTGCCGGTGCTGTATCCAGCAGGTGGCGGTAACGGCTTTCGCTTTCACGCAAGGATTCGTACAACCGTGTCCGGTGCCGCCAGGCAAAAGCGGCATAAAACGACGTGGCCGCCACTGCCAGGATCAAGGCCAGCCCGATCGTGCTGATAACCGGGTCTTGGCGCCACCAATCCGACGGCCAGCCGGATGCCGGAACGGCGTAAATCCGCCAGACACCGCCGGGGAAGCTGATGTCGAGTTCCACAGGATTTTGCTCGAGCAGCTTTGAATCCCCGTGAAAGACTTGCCCATTGGTCTGGATCGCCAAATTAAGCCCCACATCGGGGGCCGATATCCCGGCTTGATCCAGCAAGGTGGAAAGGTCGATGACGATGGAGACAAGAGCGAAATAACTGGCTGGGCCGCCCGGAGTGCTGGGCCGCACCACCGGGGTGCGGCTGATGACACCGATACCGCCTTGGACCAGGGGCAGGGGGCCGTCGACCACGGTCTTGCCGCTTTGGATGGTTTGTTCGACCTTTGGCCATTGTTTGGGGTTTTGCCGGTAATCCAGGCCGATGGCGCTTTCGTTGCCTAAGCGGGGATAGACCTGGCGCAGGACGGTGCCGTAGGCCACCCCCAGATTACGGACATCGCGGCGCGATCCCACCAATTGTTCGGCAATCGTGGCAAATTCGGCATCGGTCAACTGGCCATGGGCATGGATGGTTGCTGCCACCCCTTGGGTCAAGGTCAGCGACCCGTTCAGGGTGCTTTCGATATTGGCGCGAATGCGGCCCAGCCGTTCCACCGTCTCCGTTCGCAAACTTTGTAATTGCCGCTCATGTTGAGAAACCGCGATCCACATCACGGCAGCGGCGGCGGCGATCGTCACCAAACTGGCGACGGCCAAAGCCTTCAACGTCGGCAAGGAAGTGGAGGGATTTTCCGCTGGCATGGCATTCACAGCCTTATCTTGCAAAGAGGATAGGAGCTTGGAATGGGTTGGTAAAGCGTAAAGGCCGTGGACGAAACAGGGGGCAGGGATGCATGATGCGGCCATGCCGATCCATGCCGATTTCGTCCATCTCCGCACCCATACCGCCTATTCCCTGTCGGAAGGGGCGATCAAGCTCAAGCAGTTGATCAAGCTGTGCGAGAAACAGATGATGCCGGCAATCGGCATCGCCGATACCGGCAATCTGTTCGGGGCGCTGGAATTTTCCACCTCATGCGCTGATGCCGGCATTCAGCCGATCATCGGTTGTCAGGTCGCTGTGCGACGTGAGGGCGAGGCGCCGGCCCGCGACGGTCGCAAGCCCGATCCCGATTGGCTGGTGCTGTTGTGCCAAAGCGAAACCGGCTATGCCAATCTGCTGAAACTGGTATCCAAGGCCTATCTGGAAACCGATGCCGGTGAAACGCCGCAGGTGACCCTGAACGACCTGGAAACCCGCTCGGCAGGCCTGATTTTGTTGACCGGCGGCCCTAAGGGGCCGGTCAACCGGTTGCTGGCCGACGGCCAGAACGACAAGGCGGAAATCCTGCTGGTGCGGCTGGCCCAAGGTTTTCCCGGTCGGGCTTATGTGGAGTTACAGCGCCACGGCGAGGAAAACGAGAACCGGGCCGAACCCGGCCTTGTCAATCTGGCTTACAAGCATGACCTGCCGCTGGTCGCCACCAACGAACCGTTCTTCGCCGATCGCGGCATGTACGAGGCCCACGACGCCCTGATCTGCATCGCCGAGGGCGCCTATGTGGCCCAGGATGAGCGCCGGCGGCTGACCCCGGAACATTATTTCAAGTCGCCGGCGGAAATGCGCGAATTGTTCGCCGACCTGCCCGAGGCCTGTGACAACACCCTGGTGGTGGCCCAGCGCTGCGCCTTCATGGTGGCCAAGCGCAAGCCGATCTTGCCGCCATTTCGCATGGACGGCCTGACCGAGGCCGAGGTGCTGCGCAAGATGTGCTGGGACGGTTTGGCGCAACGGCTGGAAAAGCACGTTTTCCAGCCCGGCATGACCGAAGAAGAGCGCGAGCACGTCGCCCGGCCCTATCGTGAGCGCATCGAATACGAAATCGGTGTCATCGAGCAGATGGGCTTTCCCGGCTATTTCCTGATCGTGTCCGACTTCATCCAATGGTCCAAGGCCCACGATATCCCCGTTGGGCCGGGCCGTGGTTCGGGTGCCGGTTCGGCGGTGGCCTGGGCGCTAACCATCACCGATCTCGACCCGCTTCGCTGGGGGCTGCTGTTCGAGCGCTTCTTGAACCCCGAACGCGTTTCCATGCCTGACTTCGATATCGACTTTTGCCAGGACCGGCGTGAAGAGACCATCCGCTACGTTCAGGACAAGTACGGCTATCATCAGGTTGCCCAGATCATCACCTTCGGTAAATTGCAAGCCCGCGCCGTGTTGCGCGACGTCGGTCGCGTCTTGCAGATGCCTTACGGTCAGGTCGACCGCATCTGCAAGATGGTGCCCAACAACCCGGCCAGTCCGGTGACGCTGGAACAGGCGCTGGAGATCGAACCGCTGCTGAAGGAAGCGCGCGAGCGCGACGAGGCAGTGGCCCATCTGCTCGACATGGGCATGAAGCTGGAGGGGCTGTACCGCCACGCCTCGACCCACGCCGCCGGCGTGGTCATCGGCGACCGCTCGCTCGATGAATTGGTGCCGCTGTACCGAGACCCGCGCTCGGACATGCCGGTCACCCAGTTCAACATGAAATGGGTGGAAGCCGCCGGTCTGGTCAAGTTCGACTTTTTGGGCCTGAAGACCCTGACGGTGATGATCACCGCCATCAAACATATAAAGAAAACCAAAGGTTTGGATGTCGATCTTTCCGCTTTGCCTTTGGATGATCAAGCCACGTATGAACTGCTCACCCGGGGCGATGCCGCCGGCGTGTTCCAGTTGGAAAGTTCGGGCATGCGCGACGTGCTGCGCAAGATGCGGCCCAACCGGCTGGAAGATCTGATCGCCGTGGTGGCGCTGTACCGGCCCGGTCCGATGGATCAGATTCCGCGCTACATTGCCTGTAAGCACGGTCTGGAACAGCCCGATTACATGCACCCGTTGCTGGAGCCGATCCTGAAGGAAACCTTCGGCATCATGGTCTACCAGGAACAGGTGATGCAGATCGCCCAGGTGCTGTCGGGCTATTCCCTCGGCGGCGCCGATCTGCTGCGCCGAGCCATGGGTAAGAAGATCAAGGAAGAGATGGAGGCCCAGCGCAAGACCTTCGTCGATGGCGCCGTCGCTCGCGCCGTCGACGGCGATCAGGCGTCGATGATCTTCGACAAGGTGGCTAAGTTCGCCGAATACGGTTTTAACAAGTCGCACGCGGCGGCCTATGCGCTGATCGCCTATCAGACGGCGTGGCTGAAGGCCAATCACCCGGCCGAGTTCATGGCCGCCACCATGACCTATGAAATGGCCAACACCGACAAGCTCAATTCGTTCCGCCAGGAACTGGATCGCTTGAAGATCAAGCTGTTGCCCCCCGACATCAACAAGTCGCAGGCGACCTTCTCGGTGGAGAAGCTGGCCGATGGCAGCCATGCCGTGCGCTATGCCCTGGCGGCGCTGAAGAATGTGGGCGAAGGGGCGTGCCGCTCCATCGCCGAGGAACGCGACCGCAGCGGCCCGTACAAGGATCTGTTCGATTTCGCCCGCCGCCTGGATACCAAGCAATTGAACCGCCGGCAGATGGAGAACATGGTCCGCGCCGGTGTCTTCGATTCCTTGGAAAAAAATCGCGGCAAGGTGTTCAAGAACTGCGAAGGCCTGCTGCGCTACGGTGCCGGCGAGGCCGAGCAGCGCCAATCGTCGCAAATGAGTCTGCTGGGTGGCAACGTCGCCCCGCCGCCCAAGCTGGAGAACGCCTCGGACTGGTCGCCGCACGAAAAGCTGACCCAGGAATTCGACGCCATCGGTTTTTACCTGTCGGCTCATCCCCTGGATGCTTTCAGCAAAAGCCTTAAACGCCTGGGGGTGTTGAAGATATCGGAACTACCCAAGCATTTGCAGGCCGGCGGCAAAAGCCGGGTCAAGCTGGCTGGTTCCATGCTGTCGAAGCAGGAACGCACCTCGGCCAAGGGCAGCCGCTATGCCTTCGTCACTGCCTCCGATTCGTCGGGCATGTACGAAGTCACCTGCTTTTCCGAGGTGCTGGCGGCATCGCGGGAAATCCTGGAAGCCGGAGGGCCCTTGTTGTTCGAGGTCGATGCCCGGTTGGAAGAGGAGCAGTTGCGTCTGACCTGCCAGCGCATCGCCTCGCTTGATCAGGAGGCAGCCAAGGCGGCGGCAGGGCTGAAAATCTTCATCCGCGACGATGCCCCCATTCCCACCCTGGTCCAATTGATCGCCAAGGAAGCCAAGGGCCGCAACCGCATCACCATCGTCTCACAACTGGGCACGCGCGAAGTGGAGGTGGGGTTGAAGAACACCATCAGCCTCAGCCCCGGCTTCATGGGGGCGCTGCGCTCGGTATCCGGCGTGGTCGATGTGGAAGAAATCTAACCGCTGAAATCGAACAGGCTGCCGCGCCCATCCCCGGCGGTGAAGCGGCCATAGGCCTTGCTGGCCTGACGGCTGGCTTGCGCCGCCGCCGTATAATCGGCGGAAGAGGGGCTGGCCACCGAGGTGGCGGCGGCGGCAATGGCCTTATGGGCGCGGGCTGTCTCTTCATCCGAGGCATTGGCCGGCGCCCCCACCTCGACCTTGCCGGCCACCGCATAATATTTGCCGTCCGGCCCTTGCACATACTGGTATTGCGGAGCACCGCCATAGGCCCCGGCGATGGCGGCGTGATGGCGTTCCTCGGTCTTGACCGCCCGGTCGGCATCCTGCAATTGCTTGAGTTGCTGCCGTTCGGTTTGGCTGAGATCGCCTTCCCCCGCCGCCTGTGTCCCCGCCTGACTGAGTGGCGTGGTCAGCACGCGGGAAACCTGCTGTCCGGCTTCGGTTTGCGCGCCGGGCATGATGGTAAGGATTCTGGCTGGTCCATGGGGCGTCGCGATGACGCTGCCGATGGCGGACATGATCTCTCCAGTCCTGATTGACGGACATCATAGCCGATTTTCCGTCTAAGTGATATCCACGGCTAGAAGATGTGTCATTTCAATGACATGATAAGAAAAAACAAACGACTGAAACACAGGAGAGGTCCATGAACGCGAATCCCATTATTCTCGCCCCAAACGGTTTTCCCTGGCGTGCCGCCCTGACCGGGATTGCGGTGGTCGCTCTGGGGGTGGTCGGCGGCATGGCCGTCTTTCCCGCTGCCGCCGTCGGCGGCTTGTTCATCGTCTCGGCCTTGATTGGTCTGGCCGTTTTTGCCGCCAGCCTGGGATAGAATCTATCCTTTTAGCTGCGGCGATTGTAAAATATACACTTTTTATGGTATCCTGACGGAGGTTGGATATCCGGGGATATCATGCGTCGTCATCCGCCACCGCCCACCCGTTATGCCCCAGGAAGGCCGGCGCAGCCGAGTTCTCAGCCGCGCCCGGTCGCCATCCACCTCCCGCCACCGACCCGCTATGGTGCAGCGGCGGGGCCATCCGCGACCGTGCAGGCCATGAATGAACGCCCCCAGCGCGTTCGGAAAATGCCGCAGGAGGAGATTTACAAGCTATTCTGGTCTCTGGCGGAAACTTGGAAAACCCAGATTGTCGCCGGGACTAAAAGCAGCACGATCTCGTTGAACAGTGGCGGTGGCCATGCGTGCTCCGCCCTGGGAACCTGGGATTCCAGCTCTCAGGATACCATCGGCGGCCAATTCTCGTCCGACCACATGCATGCCGAGATGGATGTGCTCGACAAAATCTATCAGGAGGCCACGGCGAGCGAGTTGCTGAAGCTGGAAATCGAGACCCAGCCCTGTCCCCGTTGCGCCGTCATCCTTAATCGCCTGGGGATCGGCAACAAAGTCACCTATAAAAAAGAGGGCGGTTTCAAGGATTATCCCACATGGCGTCCTCCCGACCTGTGGCTGGGGGAAACGGGCACTGCTGAGTTGCTGGGGGTTCCGGCCAATGTGGACGACGACGCCAAGAAGACAATTCTTAAACTGTTCGGCTCTCAGAAGTGGTGGTGATCCGGCGGGCCCGGGCAACGACAGCGGGGCGGGGGCGGGCAATGCGCCGATTGACGCACGGGCAAACCAAGCCTATTGAAAAGGCTGCCTAGTCTTCGCCGAATCGGAACGAGTTTTTCCATGCGCATTGTGCTGGTTTTGATTGCCGTCGCCGTCACCGCCCTGATCAGCCTGACCGGCTGGTGGTGGTTCAATCGTCCGGTTCCCATGGCGTTGACCTTCGACGAGCCGTTTCCGTCGGTGTCGTTCGCCTCTTTCCGGCGCGGTCAAAGCCCGATCACCGGCGATTATCCGTCACCGGCCCAGGTCGAAGAGGATCTGAAAAGCCTGGTCGGCGTCACCAAGGGTATCCGCACCTATACCAGCCGCGAAGGTCTGGACGTACTGCCGGCCCTGGCCCGCAAGCATGGTATCGAGGTCACCCATTCCGCTTGGCTGGGCAAGAAGACCGATATCAACACCAAGGAAGTGCAGGAACTGATAAAATCCGCCAACGCCAACCCGGACGTGATCAAACGGGTGATCGTCGGCAACGAGGTGCTGCTGCGCCAGGATTTGTCGCCTGAACAACTGATCGCCTATATCCGTCAGGTCAAGGCGGCGGTGAAGCAGCCGGTGTCCTATGCCGATGTCTGGGCGTTTTATTTGCGCTATCCGCAGGTGGCGGACGAGGTGGACTACCTCACCATTCACATCCTGCCTTATTGGGAAGACGAACCCATCGGGGTCGAGCAATCAGCCGAACATATCGTCAAGATTTATCGCATGATCCAGGAAAGGTTTCCGGGCAAGAAAATCCTGATCGGCGAGGCCGGTTGGCCGACCCGGGGCCGTAATCGCGGCCCGGCGGCGGTGAACATGGAAAACGCCGCCTATTTCGTTCGCACCCTGGCTCAGGTGTCCAAGCAAAACGGCTTTGATTACAACGTGGTCGAAGCCTTTGATCAACCGTGGAAAGCCAAGCTGGAAGGCACCGTCGGCGGCTTCTGGGGGGTGGTCGATACCCACCGCGACGTCAAATTCGGCATGTCGGGGGCGGTACAAGCCAATGCCAATTGGTTGATGCACGCGGCGATCGCCACCATCTTGGGGGCTGGGGCGGCCTTGTTCTTCCTGCTCAAGCCGGTGGTCTATACGCCCTTGCGCGTCGTCGTTTTGGCGGCACTGGCGCAAATCCTGGCCACTGCCGTGGTTTGGCAGGGGCTGAATGCCCTGTGGATCGCCTATAGCCTGTTTCAGGACGGCTGGGCTTTGCTGCGCATCGCCCTGCATACGGCCTTCGCCGCCCTTATCTTCAAGACCGCCGCCTTGGCCCTGCGGCCCGACGATCATTCCCAGCCCAGTCGCTGGGGTGAGCGCCTGATTATCGTCTATGGTGTGTGCACCTTCGCCATCAGCATGCTGCTGCTGTTTAACGGTCGCTATCGCGACATCCCCAATCTGGAATTTCTGGTGCCCTGCCTGGGCTTGACCGCCTGGGGCCTGATCCGCATGGCCATCCTGGGCAAGCCGTGGACCGAGGCTTTTGCCGTTGGTCATCTGTTTGCCGGGGCCATGCCGGCACAGTTGGGGCCGGCCAAGGAAATGACCATCGGCCTGTGGATCGCCGCTGCCGCCGGGCCGCTGTCGGAAGCCGTCGCCCTTTACTTGGGCGAGGACTTCCAGACCATGCACCCGGATTTGGATCAACAAATCCCGCTGATGGCGGAAATCGCCGTAGCCAATGGCGAAATGCTGGTCTGGGCGGCCATGGTGCTGGTCATGTCCCTGCCGTTCCTGGCCGAATGGCGCTTGGCTGCGACCAAACGGGGAGGGGAGGCCTAACGGCACTCCCCCTTCGATCCCTGGGCGCAGACACGACCGTCAACCCAGGTGGCGCCGCTGAGATTGGCGGCGGTCCACAGCACCCGGTCGATTTTCGCGCCTTTCAAATTGGCTCCGGATAGATTTGCATCCAGCAGATTGACGCCCTCGAGATTGGCGCCTTCCAGATTGGCGCCGATCAGGTTGACCGCATGCATGTGCGACTGGGAAAAATCCACCCCGCGCAGATTGGCTTTGTAAAAATTGGTCAGTTGCAGATGCGACCCCGACATGTTGGCACCGGCAAGTTCCGCCTCATCCAGACGCGTCGCCATGAATTGGCCGTCGTGCAGATCAATTCCCGGCGCCTTCAGTTTGCGCAACTCGGCCCAGCCGCAATTAGCCTCGGGGACTAGTTGACAACTTGGGTTGACGTTTTCCTTGTCATTGGCCCAAGCCGATGTCGCCAGCATGGTAAGCAGGCAGACGAGAGGTGGATTAATCCGCAAGGTCGCATCCTCCTGATATTCAAACATCGGCATAAATCAATATGCTAATGTTTTATGTGGAATTCAGGTAGGATAATCCTTATGGAAAGTAGTTTTGATTGACTTTGGCTAACTACAGTTTTCGTCTGTTTATTTGCCAAGAATCCTGGCCGCTTCCGGGGCGCAATAGGTCAGCACCGCATCGGCCCCGGCCCGCTTGAAGCCCATCAGGCTTTCCAGCATCACCCGGTCCCAGTCCAGCCAGCCATTGAGGGCGGCGGCCTTCATCATGGCGTATTCGCCCGATACCTGATAGGCCAGGGTCGGCAGGCGGAAGCTTTCCTTAACCCGCCGGACGATGTCCAGATAGGGCATGCCGGGCTTGACCATGACCATGTCGGCGCCCTCGGCGATGTCCAGGGCCACTTCACGCAGCGCCTCGTCACTGTTGGCCGGGTCCATCTGGTAGTTCTTCTTGTCGCCTTTCAGAGCCCCTTTCGACCCCACCGCGTCACGGAACGGGCCATAGAACGACGACGCATATTTGGCGGCATAGGACAGGATCTGCACGTCCACCAGATTGGCCGCTTCCAGGGCGTCGCGGATGGCCTTGACCCGGCCATCCATCATATCCGAGGGGGCGACGATGTCGCAGCCGGCCTCCGCCTGGACCACGGCCATACGGGCCAGAATTTCCACCGTCTCGTCATTGACCACATAGCCGTCGCGGACGATGCCGTCATGACCGTCGGAATTGAACGGGTCCAGCGCCACGTCGCAGATAATGCCGATCTGGGGGACGGCCTTTTTCACCGCGCTCACCGCCCGGCACACCAGATTGTTGCGATTGAGCGCCTCGCGCGCGTCGGGCGTCTTCAAGGTCGCCTCGACCGAGGGGAAGACGGCGATGGCGGGAATTCCCAGATCGGCGGCCTGACGGGCGGCATCCACCAGCAAATCGATGCTGAGGCGCTGCACGCCGGGCATGGAAGCGATATCCTGGCGCACGCCATTGCCCTCGACTACGAATAACGGCCAGATCAGATCGTTGACGGTGAGGACGTTTTCCGCCACCAGACGGCGCGACCAATCGTGCCGACGCGGGCGGCGCAAGCGGGTATCGGGGCAGGTGGTTTGCGGCAGGAACAGCGACACGGCGGGCGACTCCGGCTGAATAACGGCGGGTAACGGACATCGCATGTCCGCCCATTGCCGCCAAGTGAACAATTGTCCATCAAAGACGAAGGGCCGGCCTTTTTCAAGGCCGGCCCCATGATCGGGTCAAACGGCTCAGGCGGCGTCCAAGGCCTGGGTCAGATCGGCCAGGATGTCGTCGATGTGTTCCAGCCCGACCGACAGGCGGACATAGCCGGGAGTGACGCCGGTGGCCAGCTTGTCGGCGTCCGACAACTGGGAATGAGTGGTGCTGGCCGGGTGGATGGCCAGCGAGCGGGCATCGCCGATATTGGCGACGTGATAGAACATTTCCAGCTTGTTGATGAAGCGCTTGCCGGCCTCGGCCCCGCCCTTCAGTTCAAAGCCCAACAGGGCGCCGTAACCATGCTTCAAGATGGCATCGGCGCGGCGGCGGCTTTCGCCCTGCATGACACCGGGATAGATCACCTTTTCCACCTTGGGGTGCTTGGTCAGCCACAGGGCGACGGCGGCGGCGTTGTCGGAATGCACGCGCATGCGCAAGGGCAGGGTTTCCAGGCCTTGGATGAACTGGAAGGCATTCAGCGGGCTCATGGCGGCGCCGATATCGCGCTGCAGGATGACACGGGCACGGATGATGTAGGCGATGGGGCCCAGGGGCTTGACGGCCTCGGTCCACACGGCGCCGTGATAGCTGGCATCGGGCTGGGTCAGCAGCGGGAAACGGGAGCCATGCTTTTCCCAGTCGAACTTACCGGAATCGACGATCATGCCGCCGATGGAGGTGCCGTGACCGCCGATGAACTTGGTGGTGGAATAGACGACGATATGGGCGCCGTGCTCGATCGGGCGGCACAGAACCGGGCAGGCGGTATTGTCCATGATCAACGGCACGCCGGTCTTTTCCGCCAGCGCCGCCACTTCCTTGATGGGGAAGGCCTGCAGCTTGGGATTGGGCAGGGTCTCGGCATACCAGCAGCGGGTCTTGTCGTCGGTGGCGCGGACAAAGGCCTCGGGGTCGGTCGGATCGACGAAGCGGGCTTCAATGCCGAACTGCTTCAAGGTATTGGCGAACAGGTTCCAGGTGCCGCCGTACAGATCGGTGGAGGTGACGAAATTGTCGCCCGCCTGGCACAGATTGGTCACCGCGAAGGTGCTGGCGGCTTGCCCGGACGAGGTGGCCAGGGCGGCGACGCCACCTTCCAGGGCGGTGATGCGCTGTTCCAGCACGTCCTGGGTCGGGTTCATGATGCGGGTATAGATATTGCCCAACTCCGACAGCGCGAACAGATTGGCGGCATGGTCGGTGTCGCGGAACAGATAGGACGTGGTCTGGTGGATGGGAACCGCCACCGACCCGGTGGTGGGATCGGCGCGCCAGCCAGCGTGGAGAACGATGGTTTCCGGGTTTTTGCTGTTGATGGCCATGCCTGTGTCATCCCTTTTTGAATATACGCCCACCCCAGTGGGCCGGTAATCGTGGGGCGGAAGTTGAACACTGCCGATTGAGTGTGTCAAGCTGGGTGGATTATATTAACCAGTAATCATATGTGAAATAGAGTGGATATCTATGCAGGGCGAAACGCCGGCATTACAATGTGACCAGGACGGTTCGGAGACAGTGGCATGACGGGCAGGGAAGTGTATTTCGAGTTCCGCCGCATCGGCAGCTATATGCGGGTTTCCGCCATCGATTCGGTGACCGGGACCGAGGTCACCATTGCCGGCGACCCCAAGGCGGGCGAAGCCATGTTGAAGCAGACCGCCTTGCGCAAGCTGCAATACGTGATGGCGAAGAAGCAGCAAGGGTGAACGGACACAGGCAACCCGGGCTCTGGCGGCAAACCTTCTCTTATGGAAAATCAATCGGTTGTGATACCCAAAAAACGAATAACCATAGGGGGCTGTAATCTGGCCTCCTCGCTCCTTGCCCATCTAGTCCGGCGCAAACGAGCGGAGGGATTAGATTCTGCCCCCGCTTTTTGGGTGCTACATATTCCGAGATCGGATAATCGGTGAATGGGAAAATTTAACTATATGCCTAAACTCTATTGAGTCCTCAAATTTCCCGATGAACCCACACATCACAAGGCTCTTGTTTATTGAAAGAGGCCTAAATAATTCCGGCAATCGCTTATTGTCGAGTTTAGCCATAATTCTAAAACCACCAATTATAAATCCCCAGATATTTAACCCTTCAAAACGACCGCGCTCCGGTACGCTGTACATCCCCTCGACATCCAATTTTTCGCTTTTGAAGCGCATCATCATGAGGTCGAATGCCTCAAGATCACGCAACGGAGTACGATCGAAAAGTATGTCCTGTATTTCTTTCTCATATTTCCCAATTTTGATATGACTAAAATCCCTATGATTTGAAATTGATGCCCTCCATAGGAGGGATAAAATAAACTTTGAGAAAATATCACAATCGATATTATCTAAAGTAAAAAAATCAGCGCCCGAATTCCGAGCAATAATTTTGTACTCGCGAATAAATTTTATTGCATATTCGTCGTATAGCCCCAACCTTCCATCACAACTGGCGCATAGAATGTTCGAGTCGTAAGCGCCCAACTGCGTCGTGAGGCGCGTAATATTTTCGCTTACCTTGATGTGAATGTTGTGGGGGGTATCGCCCCTGATAGTTCTGGCAAATGCCTTTGGAACAATATGGGCTGCTATGGTCGGAGTTTTACCGCATTCGCGGCAGACCCCAGGAGCCGAACTACCGCAGCGGTCTATCATATTATCGAGCCCCTCCCAGTCATAGGGCTTAACACTATCTCACTCGAATCCGTACCGTCATCGGGTTTGAAGTCAACACTCTGCGGAGAATATCGCAGCGGAGAGAAAGAAGGTTGGGGATGAAACTGCCTTCTGACGGTCCACTCGGTCAACGGCTTCGGCGCGGAAGCGGCACAGCCCGCCTGGACTTCAGGCGCCCCCCCCCACACACAAATCAGAGAATCCATTCCGCAGGGAAATTGGCGGATGGGGTGGGATTCGAACCCACGGTAGGCTTGCACCTACGGCGGTTTTCAAGACCGCTGCCTTAAACCACTCGGCCACCCATCCGCGTTATCGTCACACCTGCTGAAACGTGTTGGTCACCGGGTCAAGCCGGAACAGCAGGCCGTCTTCCATATCATAGAACCAGCCGTGCAGCATCAGGTTGCCGGCCTCGACCCGTTCGCGGATCCACGGGAAGGTCATCAGGTTACCCAGCGAGATGGCCACGGTTTCCTGTTCGCACATGCGCCGGGCCGCCTCGATGGGTTGGCCGGCGGACAGGGTCAGGGCCAGGGCCCGGTCGCGGGCCGACCGCGCGATCTGCATCCAGCCGCGGATGAAGTCGGACTGGTCGTTGGGGTTGCCTTCGATCAGGGCGCGGACACCGCCGCAACGGGCGTGGCCCAAGACGATGATGTGGCCCACTTTCAAGCCGCGCACGGCGAATTCCACCGCCGCCGAGGTACCGTGATGGCCGTTGTCGGGGGCAAAGGGCGGAATCAGGTTGGCGACGTTGCGAAGAACGAACATTTCGCCGGGTTGGGCATCAAAGATAATCGCCGGGTCGACGCGAGAATCCGAGCAGCCAATCAGCAATACATTGGGTGTTTGGCCCTGCTGAGCCAGGTTGTCGAACAAGGGCCGGTTCTTAGCGAAATAATTGTCGCGGAACCGCTTAAAGCCTTCGATCATCTGGTCCATGCATTCCTCCGCTATGGTCGGCGCGGCACCCCTTTACCATGATCGCTGTGACAAAGCACCCCCAGATTGCACCGACTTTGATTGACACCCATGCGCATTTGGTGGAACCCATTGCCGTAATTGTTGGATGAGGCTTCCTTCATGTTCGTGCTTTCCAAGCTGTTCGGCCTGCTGTCGTCACCGGCCAATCTTTTGTTCCTTCTGCTGGCCTTGCTTTGCCTGCTGGGGTTCACCCGTTGGAAAGCATGGCAGCGCCCCTTACTGCTGGCCTTGGTCGGGGGATTGGCAATTGTCGCCGCCGTGCCCTGGCAAGCGATTCTCGTTCAGCCCCTGGAAAACCGCTTCCCCGGCCCGTCCTCCTTGCCGCAGCGGGTGGATGGGGTGATCGTCTTGGGTGGCGCGCTAGACCCGGTGGTGAGCGCCGCGCGGGATCAGGTTGCCGCCAACGGTGCGGTCGAACGGGTCAATGCCCTGATCTGGCTGGGGCGGCATTATCCAAAGGCGCGGCTGGTGTTCAGTGGTGGTTCAGGCAGCGTCACCACCCCGGATAAAAAAGAGGCGCCGGTGGCGCGGCGTTATCTCAATGAATTGGGATTCGACACCAGCGGCATCGTTTTCGAGGATCAGTCGCGCAATACCCGCGAAAACGCTGTCTACACCAAGCAATTGATGGCCCCCAAAAACGGCGAGGTATGGCTGCTGGTGACCTCGGCCATGCATATGCCCAGGTCCATGGGGGCCTTCGCCGCCGTGGATTGGCCGGTGATCGCCTATCCCGTCGACTACCTGACCACCGGGGAGGGGGGCGGCTTCGCCTTCGACCTGGGCTCGGCCTTTTCCAATATCGGCAATGGCCTGCATGAATGGTTGGGCTTGCTGTATTACCGGATGCGGGGGTGGACCCACGCCATGTTTCCCGGACCCTGAGGTTGCGGCCCCCACAAGGATTGTGGCACAAAGGGGGATCTGGACACCATTCCTGGGGATAAAGCATGACCACCCTGGCTAAACTGGCCCAAGCGGGATACCTCGCCTGCGGGTTTCTCTTATTGGCCGGCCCGGTCATGGCGCAGGAAAAGGCGGTGCCCGATTTTGCCACCTTCCTGCAAGGGGTGAAGGCCGAGGCGGCGGGAAAGGGCATGCGCCCCGAGACCCTGGAAACGGCGCTGGCCAATGTCGAGCACATCGACAAGGTGATCGAGCTTGATCGCCGCCAACCTGAATTCACCATGACCTACAAGACCTACATGGATCGGGTGGTCAGCCCGACCAAGGTGGAGAAGGGGCGGTTGATGCTGGCCGAGAACCATGCGGTGCTGGCCCATATCGAACGGGAATACGGTGTCCAACCCAAATACGTGGTCGCCCTGTGGGGGATCGAGACCGATTATGGCCGGGTCACCGGCGGTTATTCCGTCGTCTCGGCCCTGGCCACCTTGGCCTATGACGGTCGGCGGTCCACCTATTTTCGCGGCGAGTTGATGAACGCCTTGCAGATTTTGGATGAAGGCCATATCGCCCCTGCCAGCATGCTGGGATCGTGGGCTGGGGCCATGGGGCAATGCCAGTTCATGCCGTCATCCTTCCTGCGTTTCGCTGCCGATTGGGATGGCGATGGTCGTCGTGACATTTGGACCACCCGGGCCGACGTCTTGGCCTCGGCCGCCAATTATCTGTCCAAATCGGGGTGGAAGGGTGATCAGACCTGGGGCCGGGCGGTGAAACTGCCGGCGGGCTTCGACAAGAGCCTGGTCGGTCTGGATACCCGTAAGCCGCTGGCGGATTGGGCCAAGTTGGGGGTGACCAGCACGGGTGGCAAGCCGCTGCCCAAGGCCGATCTGGAAGCGTCGTTGGTCATGCCCGATCGGGGCGATGGCGCCGCGTTCCTGGTTTACGACAATTTCCGCACCACGCTGAAGTGGAACCGCTCGACCTTTTTCGCATTGGCCGTCGGCCATCTTGCGGAGCGCATTGGCGGCAAGTAGACTACAACATCTTTGGGTAAGACAGATTTGGGGCAGCTAGATGATGCGTAAGCGACAGCGGGCCGGAACGCGTGTGGCCGTTCTCGTCCTATCCGCCGCCATGCTTTCGGGCTGCGCCGAGATGAATCTGTTCGGCCATTACGCTAAGCGCGCCACCTCTGAACCGCCGCCGGCCAACGCCTCGGCGGCGGCCACCTACAAGATCGGCAAGCCCTATCAAATCAAGGGCGTGTGGTATTATCCTCAAGAAGATTTCGACTATGACGAAACCGGCATCGCCTCGTGGTATGGCCCTGATTTTCATGGCAAACTGACCGCCAACGGCGAGGTTTTCGACCAGAACGCCGTCTCCGCCGCCCACAAGACCTTGCCCATGCCGTCAGTGGTCCGGGTGACCAATCTGGAAAACGGGCGTTCGCTGGTGGTGCGCGTCAACGATCGCGGCCCCTTCGCCCATGGCCGGGTCATCGACATGTCGCGGCGGAGCGCCCAGTTGTTGGGGTTTGAAGGCCAAGGCACCGCCCGTGTCCGTGTCGAGATCATGGCCGAGGAAAGCCGCGTTCTGGCCGGCAAGCTGGCGCCATCGGGTGGACCGCAGGAGCCGGCAATCGTCGCCGCCCCGCGTGGCAGCGTCACGGCGGAAAGTCTGCCGCCGCCCGGCAGTTCCGAGCCATCGCGCCCGATTGTCGCCAGTGCCGCCAAGGTCGACACTTCGGCCCAGCGCAGTGCGGCGGCGGTGGAAGCGACCGAACGCAAGTTGGCTTCGCAGGAAGTGTCGTCGGTTCCCGTGCACAGCACCGGCATTTATGTTCAGGCCGGTTCGTTCAGCCGCCACGACAACGCGCTCAGGCTGTCGGCCCGGTTGTCGGCGGTCGGTCGCCCCAATGTCGAACAGGTTTCGGTCAAGGGCAAGACTTGGTATCGCGTCCGCTTTGGTCCCATGACCAACGTGGATGAAGCCGACCGCTTGCTGGAAAGCGTGATTGCCGCCGGGCAGCAAGATGCCCGCGTCATCGTCGATTGATCTTATTTTTCGAGCCTCAAGGATGATTGCGTTGTTGAAATCCCCGTTTTCCCTGGCCCGTTTTGTCTTTGTTTGCGCCGCTCTGACCCTTGGCGGGGCCGCGGCCCGAGCTGAAACCATCGAGACCCAGGCGCGTCAGGCCATCCTGATCGACTACAAGACCGGCACCATTTTGCTGGAAAAGAATTCCGACGAGCTGATGGTGCCGTCGTCCATGAGCAAGCTGATGACCGCCTATCTGGTGTTCGAGAAGCTCAAGGAAGGCAGTTGGAAGATGGACGACCAATTGCCGGTGTCGGAAACCGCGTGGAAGCGCCATTTCAAATCCGGCGGCTCGTTGATGTTCCTGCCAGTGGGGTCTTCGGCCAAGGTCGGCGATCTGATCCGCGGCGTCATCATTCAATCCGGCAACGACGCCTGCAGCGTGCTGGCCGAGGCCCATTCCGGCACCGAGGAAGCCTTCGCCGAGGAAGCCACCCGCAAGGCCCGCGACCTGGGCATGCTCCACACCACTTTGCGCAACGCCTCGGGCTGGCCCGACCCGGAACACCTGACCACGGCGCGCGACCTGTCCACCTTGGCCCGGCGCCTGATTTCCGATTTCCCCGAATACTTCCCCATTTATTCCGAGCGGGAATTCGTCTTCAACGGCATTCGCCAGGGCAATCGTAACCCGCTCTTATACGGTGTGTCCGGTGCCGATGGCCTGAAGACCGGCCATACCGAGGCCGCCGGCTATGGCCTAGTCGGTACCGTCAAGCGCGGCGAGCGCCGGATCATCATGGTCATCAACGGCTTGAAGTCCATGAAGGAGCGGTCCGAGGAAAGTGCGCGGCTGATGGAATGGGCGTTCCGCGAATTCGATAATTACGCCCTGTTCAAGCCGGGCGACATGGTGACCGATGCCGAGGTCTGGTTGGGTGAAGCCGCCAACGTGCCGCTGGTCGCCGGCGAAAAGCTGGAAGTGACCATGCCGCGCAAGGCCCGACGCGAGATGAAGGTGACCGCCGTCTACGACGGCCCTATCGCCGCCCCCATCCGTAAGGGCGAAACCTTGGGTAAGCTGCTGATCACCGCTCCCGGTCAGGCCAATGTGGAATTGCCGCTGGTGGCCGGGGCCGATGTGGCCAAGCTGGGCTTTACCGGACGCATGTCCGAGGCGCTGCGCCATATCCTGTTGGGGCCCAAGCGCTGATGACCGACGGGCGTTTCATCACCTTTGAAGGCGGCGAGGGGGCCGGCAAGTCGACTCAGGTGCGATTGCTGGCCGAATCCCTGCGCGGTCGGAAGGGCGAGGTGGTGCTGACGCGTGAACCGGGAGGGGCCGACGGGGCCGAGGCCATTCGCACCCTGCTGGTCAGTGGCGCCGTTGATCGCTGGGATGCCCGCACCGAAGCCCTGCTGCACAGCGCCGCCCGCCGCGACCATCTGGTCAAGACGGTGTGGCCGGCGCTAGAGCGCGGGGCCTGGGTGATCTGTGACCGCTTCGCCGATTCGACCTTGGCCTATCAGGGCTATGGTCACGGTCTGGACCGTGCCCTGATCGGCCAATTGGCCGAGGTGACCATGGGGCGGTTCCGTCCCGATTTGACCCTGATCCTGGATTTGCCGGTGGAGGAAGGGTTGAAGCGGGCCGGCGGTCGCGGCGGCGCCGAGGACCGTTATGAGCGCATGGGCCTGGACTTCCACCAGCGGCTGCGCCAGGGGTTCTTGGCTATCGCCAGCGCCGAACCAAGGCGCTGCGCCGTGATCGATGCCACCCGTTCGCCCGAGGCGGTGCATCAGGATATCCTGGCTGCCGTCACCACCCGGCTGGATTCCTCGGCGTGACCGAAATCACCCATCCCCGCGATGTCCTGGATTTGATTGGCCATGTCCAGGCGCAGCGGGATTTTCTCGATGCCTGGACTTCCGGGCGTATGGCCCATGCCTGGCTGTTGACCGGCCCGAAGGGGATCGGCAAGGCGACCTTGGCCTATCGCATCGCCCGGTTCGTTCTGTCCGGTGGCGGCGAGGGCGGCAGTCTGTTCGGGGGGCCGCCCGATACTCTGGCGATCAGCGCCTCGCATCCGGTGGTGCATCAGGTTTCCGCTCAAGGCCACCGCGACCTCAAGGTGGTCGAACGCGGCTTCACCGACGATAAGAAAACCAAGATGCGCACGGAAATCGTCATCGACGACGTCCGCAAGATCGGCGACCTGTTTCATCAGACCGCCGATGCCGGCTGGCGTGTGGTCCTGATCGACGCCGCCGACGAAATGAACCGCAATGCCGCCAACGCGGTTCTGAAAATTCTTGAAGAACCGCCGAGTAAGGCGTTGATTTTGATGGTATCGCATAGTCCAGGGCGGTTGCTGCCGACCATTCGGTCGCGCTGTCGGCGGCTGGCATTGAATCCGCTGCCGCAAGAAACCATTTGCCAATTGCTGGCCAAGAATCGTCCCGATCTGACAGATGCCGAATTGACCGCCCTGGCCAATCTGGGTGAGGGCAGTTTGGGCAAGGCCTTGGCCTTGGCCGCCGAGGGCGGGCTGGATCTTTATCGCGATCTGATCGGCCTGCTGTCGGCCTTGCCGCGTCTGGACGTGCCGGCACTGCACGGTTTCGCCGAACGGGTGGGCAAAAACGACGCCGATACCGCCTGGCGCACGGTGACCGAACTGACCGTGTGGTGGCTGGCCCGTCTGGTGCGGGCCGGTGGGCGCCAGGGCAGGGGCATGGCCGAGGTGGTGCCGGGCGAAGCGGCGCTGATGGCGCGGCTGTTGGCTGCCGCCAGCCTTGATCGTTGGCTTGACCTGTGGGAAAAGACCGGAGCCTTGTTTGCCCGGACCGACGCGGTCAACCTGGATCGCAAGCAGGCCTTGTTGACGGCCTTCCTGGCCGTCGAAAGATTATCCCGCGCCTGACCGCCGGCGATGGAAACAAGAATACCAAGGAGACGATCATGAGCGGGTCCAAGAAGACCTTTTACGTGACCACGCCCATCTATTACGTCAACGACAAGCCCCATATCGGCCATGCCTATACCACGCTTGCCTGCGACGTTCTGGCCCGCTTCAAGCGCCTGGATGGCTATGACGTCAAGTTCCTGACCGGCACCGACGAACACGGCCAGAAGGTGGAAAAATCGGCGGAGGTGGCGGGGATTTCGCCGCAAGCCCTGGCCGATATGAACTCAGCCAATTTCCGTGAGTTGGCGGCCCGTCTTAACTGCTCAAACGATGATTTCATCCGCACCACCGAGCCGCGCCACGTCACCTCTGTGCAGGCGTTGTGGAACAAGCTGGTACAATCCGGCGACATCTATCTGGGCCATTACGAAGGCTGGTATTCCGTCCGCGACGAGGCCTTCTACGGCGAGGACGAACTGGTCGCCGGCCCGAATGGCGGCAAGCTGGCTCCCACCGGCGCACCGGTGGAATGGGTGAAGGAACCCAGCTATTTCTTCCGTCTGTCGGCTTGGCAGGACAAGCTGTTGCAATGGTACGAGGACAACCCGGATTGCGTGGCGCCGCAATCGCGCCGCAACGAGGTGATGAGTTTCGTCAAGGGCGGCCTGCAAGACCTGTCGGTGTCGCGCACCAGCTTCAAATGGGGCATTCCGGTCCCCAGTGATGCCGACCACGTCATGTATGTGTGGCTGGATGCCCTGACCAATTACATCACCGCCGTCGGCTATCCCGAGCAGGATGGCGATTATGCCCGGTATTGGCCCGCCGATTTGCACATGGTGGGCAAGGACATCGTGCGTTTTCACGCCGTCTATTGGCCGGCCTTCCTGATGGCCGCCGGCATCAAGCCGGCCACCCGCGTCTTCGCCCATGGCTGGTGGACCAATGAAGGCCAGAAGATTTCCAAGTCGGTGGGCAACGTCATCGACCCCTTGGGTCTGATCGAGAAATACGGCCTGGATCAGGTGCGCTATTTCCTGCTGCGCGAAGTGCCCTTCGGCAATGACGGCGATTACAGCCACCGCGCCATGGTCATGCGCATGAACAGCGAATTGGCCAATGATTACGGCAATTTGGCGCAACGTGTTCTGTCGATGGTCGGCAAGAATTGCGGCAATGCGGTGCCCGCCCATGGCGATTTCAATGACGATGACCGCGAGATGCTGGATGCGGCCCACGGCCTGCTGCACAAGCTGCGCGACGCCATGGACCGCCAGTTGTTCCATGAAGGCCTGGAGGCCCTGTGGGTGGTGATCCGCGCCGCCAACGGCTATGTGGACCGTCAGGCGCCGTGGGCGTTGAAAAAGACCGACCCGGCCCGCATGGGCACGGTGCTGTGGGTGCTGGCGGAAACCATCCGCAATCTGGCCCTGCTGACCCAGGCGTTCATGCCCGACAGTTCGGCCAAGCTGCTAGATCAATTGGCCATCGCCGTCGACCAGCGCGGTCTGGCCCAGTGCGGCTCGCATCACGCCCTGAAGCCGGGCACGCCCTTGCCGGTGCCGCAAGGCGTGTTCCCGCGCTTTGTCGAAGAGCAGGGGGCCGATTGATGCTGGTGGACAGCCACTGCCATCTGGATTTCCCCGATTTCGCCGACGAACTCGATCAGGTGGTCGAACGGGCGCGTCAGGGCGGCATCGGGTTGATGCTGACCATCAACACCCATGTCAGCCGTTTCCCCCGGGTTCTGGCGGTAGCGGAACGCTTCGACGACGTCTATTGCACCGTCGGTATCCATCCGCACGAAGCTGGCAATGAGCCGGCCACTGATGCCGAAACCCTGATCCGCCTGGCCGAGCACCCCAAGGTGGTCGGCTTCGGCGAAACCGGGCTGGATTATTATTACGACAAAAGCCCGCGCGACCGCCAACGCGACAGCTTCCGTGTCCATATCGACGCTGCCCGCCGGACCGGCCTGCCGGTGATCATTCACACCCGTGATGCCGATGACGACATGGCCCAAATCCTGACCGAGGAAATGGCCAAGGGGGCTTTTCCGGGCTTGGTTCATTGTTTCAGCTCTGGTCCGCAACTCGCTGATTTAGCTGTTGAACTTGGACTTTTCATCTCGGTGTCCGGCATCGTCACCTTCAAGAAGGCCGAGGCCTTGCAGCAGGTGATCGCCAGCGTTCCACTGGATCGTTTGCTGGTCGAAACCGATTGTCCCTATCTGGCGCCCATCCCCTATCGCGGCAAGCGCAACGAGCCGGCTTATGTGGCCCACACCGCCGCCAAGGTGGCTGAATTGAAAGGGATTTCCCCCGAGACATTGGCGGCGGCCACCACCGCCAATTTCCTGTCGCTGTTTTCCAAGGTCCGGCCATGAAAGCCACCATCCTGGGATGCGGGGCCGCTGGCGGCGTACCAAGCATTTCCCGGGGCTGGGGCGCCTGCGATCCCGACAATCCGCGCAATCGGCGGCGGCGTCCGTCCATCCTGGTCCATGGACCAGAAGGGGCGATTCTGGTCGACACATCGCCCGATTGCCGTGAACAATTGTTGGATACCGGGATCAATCGGCTGGCGGCGGTGCTCTACACCCACGATCATGCCGACCATATGCACGGTATCGACGACCTGCGCGAGGTCAACCGGGCCATGCGCGCCCATCTGCCCATCCACGCCACCGCCGAGGTTCTCGACTGTATCCGCAGCCGTTTTCCTTATGTGGTAGGAGGGGTGGGGGAGGGGCAAAGTATCTACAAGCCCCTGCTGGACCTGCACCCCATCGACGGGGTTTTTTCAGTGGGCGGGGTGGAGGTCGTGCCCTTCGACCAGGACCACGGTTATTGCCGGACCACCGGATTCCGCTTTGGCCCCTTGGCCTATTCCACCGATGCGGTGGAGTTGCCCGAAGCGTCCCTCGACGTCCTGGTCGGTGTCGATACCTGGATCGTCGGCTGCCTGACCTATGATCCGCATCCGACCCATGCCCATCTGGACAAGGTGCTGGGATGGATCGAACGTATCCGTCCGCGTCAGGCGATCTTGACCCATATGACGCCAAGCCTGGACTACGACACCTTGTGCAATATCCTGCCGCCCCATGTGCGACCGGCTTATGACGGATTGATCATCGAGGCTTGTACTGAGGGAAATGCAGCCCCCAGATGATGGCGGCCCCGCGTATGGCGAAGCCGGCGGTAATGGCCAAGACCGTCTGACCGAACTCGGGCAGGGTGGAAAAATGGTGCAGCGCCAGCCAGACCATGGACCCGGCAGCCGCAGCGGTGGCATAGATTTCCCGATGGAACATCAAGGGCTTCTCGCCGCAAAAGATATCGCGAATCAGCCCGCCGAAACTGGCGGTCATCACCCCCATGATAACGCAGACAAGAACCGGAGCTTGCAGCGCGGCGGCCTTTTGCGTCCCGGCAACGGCGAACAGCGCCATACCCAGGGCATCCAGCCACAGGAGCAACGGCAGAATGCGGGTGAACGGCTTGGCCGCCCAAAACGTCGCCAGCGACGCCACCAAACTGACCACCAGATAGGTGGTATCTTCGATCCATACGGGACGAACGCCTAAGATCAGATCTCGAACGGTACCGCCACCGATAGCGGTGACCGTGCCGACGACCATGAAACCCACCGGGTCCATTTCCTTACGGGCGGCGACCAAGGCACCGGTAATAGCGAAAACCGCCAAACCGATCAGATCGATGGCGGCAAAGATTTGGGCGATGGCTTCGGATACGGGCGTCATGGCGTATATAGTGGCGTCAGAGCGCTGGAAATGCAATACCCAGTATGTGCCATAATATACATTATGCGACAAAAGGATAAATTCAAGAAAGCGACCACCCCATCGCGGGCCCAATCCGCAGGACCGCCACCCCAAAGATCACGATCATCGCCGCGAATGAATTCTCTTTATGATCATGGCAATGGTTTTATACTGCACGGCAAAGTGTTAGACACTGTCGGGAACGCACCATGAGCTCTCGCCACGCACCACCGCCGACACGCTACGGCTCGTCCCCTACCGCACAGACCAAAGGCGGCTACAAGTTGGTGGTCGGTGCCTATCTGCATCAGGGACCAAAAGCGGCTGGCCTGCCGTCAGCCCTGGCCGGTCACGCTTTCGTCGGCATCGAGCGACCGGATGGTCGGCGCGAGGCTTTCGGCTTCTCCCCGCAAGAGCGTTACGACCCGCACACTGATTTGGGCCGGCTCAATGCCGGTGTGCAGGGAAAAGTCCATGGCGATGCTGCCGCCTTCGCCAAGCCGGGGGTGCGGGTGGCCAGCCTGCCGATCTCGGAAAACCAAGCTTTGGCCGCCTTGCGCAAGGTCGATGAATATCGCTCGCGCCACGATCCCTTCCAGGCCGGCAACCGCCAATGCACCACCTTCGCCAGCGACGTCGCCCGAGCGGCGGGGGTCACGGTTGGCGCCGCCACCGGACAACCGCGGGCCTTCTACGAAACTCTCGGCCGTCGGGGCGGCATCGTCCAAGGCCGTTTTATCGGTACCCTTCAGGCCAAGGGCGATGCCTTCGCCCTGCCCCAGTCGTTCAGCCTACCCTCGGGACAAGGACAGTCGCTACCCGACGCCGTGCGCGGCAAGATGGAAAGCTTTTTCGGCACCGACTTTTCCAACGTACGCATCCATGTCGGCCCCGAGGCGCCGGCCATCGGCGCCCTGGCCTTCACTGTCGGCGACACCATCGTCTTCGCCCCCGGTCAGTATGACCCCGCCAGTCCGCGCGGCCAGCAAATCCTGGGGCACGAACTGGCCCATGTGGTGCAGCAACGGGCCGGTCGCGTGCGCAACCCCTTCGGCTCTGGATTGGCGGTGGTTCAGGACCGGGCGTTGGAGGCGGAAGCCGATCGCCTGGGCATGCGGGCGGCCTTGGGGTGAGATGGCCTCGCGCTGTCCACCACACGGGAATTAAGTAATCCGGTAAGGACTTGGTTTCATGAGCAATCATCACCCGCCGCCGCCGACACGCTATGGCCCATCCGCCGCCTCCCAGGCGAAAGCCGCGGCTGTTGCCAACAAACCCCCTTCTTTGCCGCAGGCCCAGTTCCATCGACCCAGTCAGGTCATGCAGGGGCGGTTTCTCGCAAGTCTTCAGGCCAAGGGCAACGCGTTCGCCCTGCCACCGTCCTTCACCTTGCCAGCGGGGCCGGGGCAAAGACTGCCCGACGATGTGCGCGGCAAGATGGAAAGCTTTTTCAGTGCCGACTTTACCGGCGTGCGCATCCATGTCGGCCCAGAGGCGCCGGCTATCGGCGCTCAGGCCTTCACCGTCGGCGACGCCATCGTCTTCGCTCCCGGTCAATACGATCCCAAGACGGTGCGGGGTCAGCAGATTCTGGGGCACGAACTGGCCCATGTCGTGCAGCAGCGTTCCGGCCGTGTGCGCAATCCCTTCGGATCCGGCCTGGCGGTGGTTCAGGACCCGGCTTTAGAGGCTGAAGCCGACCGCATGGGCCAGCGGGCCTCGTTGTCGGTGCAGATGGCGGCTGCTCCGGGCGCGCCGCCGCGGGCCGCCGGCCCACAGGGCATGGCGGCTTTACAGCCTTACAAGGTTCTGGGTGTCGGAAAATTATACAGTTGGGAGCCGGAAACGCGGCCATGGGGTGGTTATCCCTATGCCATCGTGCCGCCGGGATCGATGGCGGCACAGCATCGCAAGCGACCGACCCAGGGCGAGGATCTCTTTCTTGGGCGTAAGGACAAGACCACGGCCCATGTGGTTCTGCGCAATGCCGGCGAGGTGTCGTTGCGGGTCTCCGACGACAATTGCATGGCCATCGAGGACAGCGATTTGGGACGGCGTCAGCCTAAGGTTTTCTTTGCCTCGGACACGCTAATTACCGCCAGCAATCGAGCTTTGGCCCTGGCGGGCAGTCCGGTGCGTCTGGTTCGGAACGGCGAAACAGTCACCATCCTGACCGGATGGTGGTCTCAGATACCCCTATATGGCGTTCGGCCCAGTTTCAATAACAACACCGCCGACCGACTGCCGCAGAATTGCAACGAGATCGCCTCGACCATCACCGGTATCGCCAATATTGACAGCGCTGGCGAGACTTTGATGGAAGCCCGGTTTCGCGATCTGATGGGCTTGGGCCGTCGCGATGACTACACCGCCGAGGCGCAAAACTACGTCACCCGCCATGGTAACGCGGCCACGCGCGCCAACCGCGCGCTGTCGCAACGACACCTGAACCAGTTCGCCAATCCGGGGATCGGCGACAGCTACATGATCCATACCGTCGGCCAAACGGAAAAAGATCAATTGCTCAACGAGCAAGGCGATTTGATGGAGGGAGAACTGACGGTGCTGACCCGTCAGCGTTTGACGCAAATCGAACAGCGGCTGATCGAACTCGCGCGGGCCCCGACCCGGGTGCGCGACTTTGAAAGCGGCACGGATCGCAAATTGAACTGGTCCTACCATTTTGCCGCCGTCGTTGCCCGCAGCGGTGGCGATTGCGTCACCTTGGAAAATTACGCCCGCGGTGACATGCGTGGCGCCGGTTCCGATCCACGCTGGTACTTCCAGATGTATAGCCAAAGCAACAGCGGGCAGACCTTCCACGAGTTTCACAAGGGTAAGGGCGATTATGCCAACCCGATCACCGTCGCCATTTCCCGGTAAGTGCCATGACCACGCCCTCTCGCCCCCGAATTTCCTTCGCCCCACCGCCGACCAAGTTTGGAGCGTCGCCATCGGCTCAGGCCAAGGTCGCGCCGGTTGCCGGAAGGGTGGTCCATGCACCGCCAGCAACCCGCTATGGGGCGCATCCGGCACAGCTAAAGTCTGCCGCTCCCATATCGGCGCCGGTTCGGCATGCGCCGCCGCCGACCCGCTTCGGCCCCGCGGTGACTCAGGCCAAACGTTCCCAGCCCTCTCCGCCGATCCTGCCTAATTCCTCCGGTTCCATTTCCTGCGGATGCTGTCGGAGCGGGGTCATCCAGCGCATGGATAGTTTGATGGAGAACAGTTATTCGAGTGTGAATGCCGTCAATGGCGACGTTACGTTCTATGAGATAACTGGCGGTAATATTCAAACGACATCGCTGAGGGTGAAGTTAAATGGGGTATTTGTTGGAAAATTTAACAACGCAACACGATCAATGGCTAAGAATGATAAAGACTTCGCCTCAAGGGTGCTGCCATCGATGAAAAAGCTTGGCTATGTAATTGCTGGAAAAGACAAGCCTCACGCTGAAGATTATATGATACTTTATTTTCATGATAACGCGAAAGACAGTAAATTTAAAAAGACAGATATCGTATCCATAGCTATGGATAAGTCTCCTTGCATTGTATGTGCGCAGAATCTTGTCAAGTTTTCGCAGAAATTTGGGTTCAGCTTGCGGATTAAGGCTGGTTTTCATTTCGAGGCGACTAAAAAACGTGGCGTCCCCAAGGGGAAGTATGGCGTTGATTATCTTGAAGAAAATGACATTCCCATTCGTGCTTGGCCGCTGGCAAATATAGCTGAAAAGATGAAGGCGAAAATTAGCGATGTAAATGACAAAGTTTTACCTAGATATGAGACTAGCTTCAGTAAGTTTAAGCTAAGTTCAAGTGTAATTGGTATTTTTGATAAATATGATAATAAAAAAATAGGCTGGAAATCTGTCGGCTATAGCCGTTCTCAGGCCCATGATGCGCAACTCGGAAAAAACTGGAAATTCAAGTAAGGCGGTTGATCCCCATGCCCACCACCAACGACACGCAATCCCTGCAAGTGACCACGCCGCTCGGCAAGGACAAACTGGTGGCCTCGGGTTTTTCCGGGACGGAATATGTCAGCGCACCGTTTCATTTCACCCTGACGGCTTCCGCCACCGCCGATGGCTTGGACCCCACCGCCGTTTCCGGCAAGACGGTGACCGTGACTTTGGTTGACGGTGACGGCAAGACGCGGCTGATCAACGGCTTGGCGACACGGGTGGCGGTCACCGGGAAAAGCTGGTCGCTGGATATGCGGCCTTGGCTATGGGTGCTGCATCTGGGCTCGGACAACCGCATCTTCCAGCAAAAAACGGTGCCTGAGATCATCAAGGCGGTCTTCGACGGGGCCGGTTTCACCGATTACAAGGACAGCCTGACCGGCAGCTACACCGCGCGGGACTACTGCGTGCAATTCGCCGAAAGCAACTACGCCTTCGTCCATCGACTGATGGAGGATGAGGGAATCTGGTACTGCTTCGAGCACGCCGACGGCAAGCACACCTTGGTCTTGGGGGATGATGCCTCGGGTCATGTCGCCTGCCCCAACGCGGCGACGGCAAAATTCTTGGAATTGCCACCCGAGAAAAACTGGCTGGAAAATAACCGGGTCGAGGCGCTGACCCTGGAACTGGCGGTGGTGACCAGCAAGTACCAGGCGGACGATTTCAATTTCGAGACGCCTTCCACCGAGTTGAAGGCCCAGGCCAGCGGTACCGGTTCGGACCAGCAAATCTATGAATATCCCGGCGGCTATGACAAAAAGGATTCTGGCGATGGTCGTGCCGCCAAGCGGCTTGCCGCCTTCGAGGCGGAAACCAAAAGTGTCACCGCCCATTCGGACATCCGCCATTTCACCGCCGGCACCAAATTTACCCTGACCAACCACCCGGACGATGCGTTAAACGCCGATTGGGTGCTGGCGACGGTCAGCCATCAGGCCAGCCCGGGCGAGTATGCCAACAGTTTTACCGCCTTCCCCGCCGACGTGGTCTTCCGCCCCATCCCGCGCACCCCGCGCCCGCGCATCGCCGGCAGCCAGACCGCCATCGTCACCGGCAAGTCGGGCGAGGAAATCTGGACCGACAAGTATGGACGCATCAAGGTGCAGTTCCACTGGGATCAATTGGGCAAGAAGGACGAGAACACCACCTGCTGGATCAGGGTGGCACAATCCTGGGCCGGCAAAAGCTGGGGCGCCTGGACTTTGCCGCGCATCGGCCAGGAAGTGGTGGTCAGCTTCCTTGATGGCGATCCCGACCGACCGCTGGTTACCGGCTGCGTCTATAACGGCGAGAACTCGCTGCCCTACGCCTTGCCCGACAACCAGACGCGGACGACGTTGAAATCAAACTCGTCCAAACAGGGTGAGGGCTATAACGAGATCAGGTTCGAGGACAAGAAGGATTCCGAGGAAATCTTCGTCCATGCCCGCAAGGATATGAACATCGAGGTGGAAAAGGGTAACCGCGCGGTCACCATCATGGAAGGCAATGACAGCCTGACCATCTCCAAGGGCAACCGCACCACCACCATCACCGAGGGCAATGAGACCCACGACGTGTCCAAGGGGACGCGGTCCATCACCGTCAAGGACAACGAAACCCACACCAACTCGGCCGACTTCACCCACGAGGTCAAGGGCAACTTTACACTGAAGGTCACCGGCGACCTGACCATCCAGGCCACTGGCAAGATCAGCATGAAATCGGATGCCGACGTCACCGTCGAGGCCGGCACTGCCGGCACCGTGAAATCAGGCACCAGCATGACCGTGCAGTCGGGCACCGATCTGACCGCCAAGGCCGGCACCGGCGCCACCTTACAAGGAGGAACAACCGTGGAAGTCAAAGGTTCTGCCTCGGGCACCGTTGATGGCGGCGGCATGCTGACCGTCAAGGGCGGCATGGTCCAGATCAACTGACATGGC
>Ga0209066_10000895_pt1 | contig 41300 bp, 37 predicted proteins | sample All_14_2_FD_187198 | JGI IMG/M metagenome (GOLD analysis project Ga0209066, IMG submission 187198) | Freshwater microbial communities in response to fracking from Pennsylvania, USA - Allegheny Zone_MetaG_DW_15 (SPAdes) (version 2) ... | reverse complement strand
GTCGCCGAATATATGTCGAGCGCGGTCAGGCCGGAATCGAAATAGGTGTCGAACCCCCGCGCATGCTGCGCCCGCAGCCGATCGGCCAGCAGAACAAGGATGGACAGCGATCGCCCCCGCGCGCGGGCGACATCGCCAGAGCCATATTTGCCACGCATCCGGTCGAAACCGGCGCGATCGGACACGACGTTCGCCTGCGCCAGCGCCTGTTCGGCAGCGGCGAAATACAGCAGGCGGCGGTTCCAGCCAAAGCCGTCCTCCCCGCACAGGGCATGGCACATGCCCAGCATCAGCGCCCGATCGCCTTCGTCCTGCGGTATCAGGGCCGGTCGCGGTGCCAGCCGCTCGGCAAGCGCCAATATATCGGCCCAGCCCGCCCGCGCCGGTTCATCGTCGAATATCGCCACCGGCGCATTGTTGCAGCCGGTCCAGGCGACGATGCCCGCATTCTCTTCGCCGGCCATGTGATGAACGCGCACATGATCCAGCCGCTTCACATGCAAAATGCCCTTGGCCGCTTCGACCCATGGCCCGGGGATACCGCAGGTGACGACAAGCCGAAGGCCCGCCGTCGCACGCGCGGTATCGACGTCGACATAGGCCCCCGGCACGGCGTCAGCCAATCCCGGCCTCCATCGCCCCCGCCACGCAGCCTGCGACCACCCTGGCGACACCGGACGAAACAAGGGGACGGGACGCCAGAATCAGCAGCTCCTCTCACGCATCGGCCTTCACCATATGGGCCGCTAGCGTACAATATGCCCCATAGCGGGGCATGTGCATAGGCCTTTGCGGGCTTTTTCGCATGATCCGGCTGTCCCGCACGCAATTTGCTGGACGGAATCGGTACGCATGATTACCTGTTTCGCTGCATGCTTACGGTTCCGGCATCTGACCGGTCATAGAGAGGTTCTAAATGGCTACCGAAATCATCCTGCCCAAGCTCGGCTTTTCCATGAACGAGGGCACCCTGTCCGAATGGCTGGTCGCCGATGGCGGCGAGGTCAAGGCCGGCGAGCCGCTGTTCGCGCTCGAGAGCGACAAGTCGACCCAGGAAGTGGAAGCGCCTGCGAGCGGCACGCTGAAGATCCTGAAGCAGCCGGGCGAGACATATGAAGTCGGCACGGTGCTGGGCGAGATTCTCTGATCCCCGATCGGACTAGGTAAAAAGGCAAAATGGAGGGGCGTGTCAGGCGCCGTTGAAGATTATGAAGCGTACCGACAAGGTTATCATCACCTGCGCCATCACCGGCTCCATTCACACGCCCACCATGACGCCGCACCTGCCGATCACGCCGGACCAGATCGCGGCCGAGGCCATCGCTGCGGCCGAAGCCGGTGCGGCGATGCTGCACCTGCACGCGCGCGACCCCGAAACGGGCAAGCCCAATCAGGACCCGGCCCTGTTCGCGCAGTTCCTGCCGCGCATCAAGCAGTCGACCGACGCCATCCTGAACATCACCACCGGCGGCGGCCTGGGCATGAGCCTGGAAGATCGCCTGGCGCCGACCAAGAAGTTCAAGCCCGAAGTGTGTTCGATGAACATGGGTTCGGTGAACTTCAACATCTCTGGTGCCGCCGGCAAGATCACCGAATGGCAGCATGACTGGGAGAAGCCCTATCTGGAGATGACGAAGGACTTCATCCTCTCCAACACCTTCGCCCAGATCGAGCGCGCGATGACGGAGCTGGCGGAGCAGGGCACCCGCTACGAATTCGAGTGCTACGACGTCGGCCACCTCTACAACCTCGCCCATTTCGTCGATCGCAAGATGGTGGAACCGCCTTTCTTCATCCAGGGCGTGTTCGGCATTCTGGGCGGCATCGGGCCGGAGCCCGAAAACGTCATGCACGTGAAGTCGACGGCGGACCGGCTGTTCGGCGAGGATTACATCTTCTCCGCGCTGGCGGCAGGCAAGCACCAGATGCGCCTGGTGACACAGGCCGCGCTGCTGGGCGGTTCCGTGCGCGTGGGGCTGGAGGACAGCCTGTATGCAGGCAAGGGCGTCATGGCCACGTCCAATGCCGTGCAGGTCGCAAAGATCCGCCGCATCCTGGAAGAGCTGAGCCTGAACGTCGCGACACCGGCCGAAGCCCGCGAGATGATGCAGACGAAGGGCGGTGACAATGTCGCTTTCTGACATCGCCGCCCCAAAGGGCGGCGTTGCCGATGGACTTGCGTTTGCGGAAGGACCAGCGCTGGATGAAACCGGCCTGATCCTGCCGTCGGAATATCCGAACACCTTCGCCGCAGTGACGCCCGACAAGACTGCACTGGTCTTCGGGCAACACAGCTGGACCTATGCGCAGTTCGACCGGGCGTGTAACGCCGCGGTGACATTGCTGCAGCAGAATGGTATCGGGCCGGGCGGCCGCTGGGCCTATATCGGCAAGAACAACGACCTGTTTTTCATCCTGCTGATCGCCTCCATCCGCGCCGGCGCGGTTCTGGTGCCGGTTAACTGGCGCAACACGGCGCCCGAGACGCGTTACGTGCTGGAAGACAGTGCGGCTACGCTGATCATTGCCGATGCGGAGTTCGTACAACTGGTAGGCGAAGCGGACAGCGCCGGCCTGCCGCTGATCGTCGTCGATGCCGAAGGTCCGGAAGGCCTGCGCGCGCGCATCGCCGCAGCCGAACCTGCCGCTCGCACGCCGATCGACCCGCACGCGCCATGCCTGCAGCTCTACACCAGCGGCACGACCGGTCGGCCCAAGGGCGTGGTCACGACGCAATATGCGCTGGGCATCGCCCGGCATATCGAGAATATCTCGGGCTTCTTTTTCGACTGGCGCGATGATGAGGTTCTCCTGTCGCCGCTGCCGTCCTTCCACATCGGCGGCATGTCGTGGGTGTGCACCGCCTTCGTGCGCGGCGGCACCGCTGTCGTCATCGCCGACACAAATCCCGCCGTCATCCTGGACAACTGCCTGCAGCACGGCATCACCCGCACCTTCATCGTGCCGACGCTGGTGCGTGCGCTGATCGGTGAGATGGACGCGCGGGGCGTGCGCGTGCCGACGCTGCGCGGCATCCATTACGGCGCGGCGTCGATGGACCCGGCGCTGCTGGAGCGATCGGTCGACCGCATCGGATGCCAGTTCCTCCAATATTACGGCATGACCGAAGTCACCGGGACCATGTCCATTCTTGGCCCGATGCAGCACGACGCCAGCAACCCCTATCTGCTGCGCTCGGTCGGACGCCCCCTGCCCGGCTTCAGCATCGCCATCCGCGGGCCGGATGCCGAACTGCTGCCGATCGACACACCCGGCGAAATCTGGGTGAAAGGCCCCAGCCTGCTGATCGAATATTGGAACAAGCCGGAAGCGACGGCGGAAGCCCTGATCGACGGCTGGTATCGGTCGGGCGACGGCGGCAAGCTGGACAAGGACGGCTATCTGTTCCTGACCGACCGCATCAAGGACATGATCGTGTCGGGCGGCGAGAATGTCTATCCCGCCGAAGTGGAAGCCGTACTGCGCGATCACCCGGCGGTGCTCGACTGCGCCGTCTTTGGCCTGCCGCACCCGAAATGGGGTGAAGGCGTCACTGCTGCGCTGGAATTGCGGCCGGGACACGAGATCGATCAGGACGAAGTCATCGCCTTCGCCCGCAAATCACTGGCGGCCTACAAGATTCCGCGGCGGATCGAGACGGGGGTCACCCTGCCGCGCACGGCGTCCGGCAAGGTGCAGCGGGCCATAATCCGCAAGCATTTCATCGAAAAGGCGTAATCGCGCCGAATCTTACCCGACGACCGTGGCCCTACATGGCCATCGGTCGTCGGGCAAAATTCTAGAGCAGGCTGCGTTAAATCGGATGCAGTTCGCCTGCTCTAGTCATTTGTTATCGCATCGTTTTTACGGAAAACCGGTTCCCACTTTTCCGCACGATGCTCTAAACCAGCAGACGCGTGCGAATGGCGGTGAATTCCGCGTCGCCAAGGCCGAGTTCATCACGCAGGAAGCCCTGCGCAGACCCATGCCGCTCATCCAGTGCGTCGAACATCGACGTCAGATACGCCGGATCGGCGCGCATGACCGGTTCCCAGATGCTCTGATCGATACCCCTGAGCTCGGAACCGAACGGATCCTTTGCGATCAGTTCGCAGCCACGCGCGAAGAACTGATCCGTCACGGCATAATCCTCGCCGATGATGTCGCGATCCACGCCCAGCAGGTCGAGGATCAGGGCTGCGGCGATGCCGGTGCGATCCTTGCCGGCGGCGCAATGGAACATCAGCGGCAACGGCCCGTAGGCCAACCGCTGGAACAGTTCCCGATAGGATGGCGCCTGTTCGTAGGCGAGATCCTTGTAGGTGTTCAGGATATGCTGACGGGCCGTCTCTGCGGTCGCACCGGGTTGGGAAAGGATTTTGGTGACATCGCCATGGCTCGTACCATGGTCACGCGACCATATCTCGAAATCCGCCTCGGGCGGCAGGCGCGAGGGTCGGCGATCCCGTTCGCTGTTCGACCGGAAATCACAGATCACCTTCAGCCCCAGCGTATCGAGAATGGCGTGGTCGGCGTCGCTGAGTTCCGCCATCGTGCCCGAGCGGTAGACGAGGCCACGCGCCACCACGCGGCCGTCCCGCGTGGAATAGCCGCCCAGATCGCGGAAATTATGTCCGCCCTCGAACGGTATCACCCGTTCATGGGTGTCGGCTTGCCTGTCAGTCATGCAGCTCCTTCCACATTTATCTTATCTGTCCGGGCCGCCGCGAGCAGCTCCCGTGTGAACCCGGGCACCCGCGCGATCGCTTCGTCCGACAGGCCGTAGCGCGGCAGGGGGAACCCCATGAAACGCTTACGCCCGCTGTCCGTGCGATAAAGGTAGGTGATCGTCTGGATCAGGCTGCCCACCTGTCCGCCCGGATGCATGAACGGCTCGCCGCCCACGAAGCGGCCGCCCGCATTTTCGATCAGCCCGCGCACGATCGCCAGGTTCTTTTCCCACAGTCGGCGGCAGACGACGTAAACGCCCACTGGCGTGCCCGCCAGCAACGCCTTCGCATCGGGGCTTTCCAGGAAAGAACGTACCGGAACGGACGGGTGGTCACCCCAGGTGTTGCTGAACAGCAGGACAGCGTCATAGCGCTGGGTCACGGCTTCCGGCGGATCGAACGCCAGGGGGACCGTCATCCCCTTTTGCGCACCCTGCGTCCATTTCTTGGATGCGGCGATGTTCATCGGCCGGGCCAGCACATCTGCCGGATCGCTCATGCGCATCCGGCAGATCGTTGCATCCCAGCCGTTTTCACGTGCGGCGTCGGCGGCGAGCGCCGCCGACTTTTCCGCCTGTCCGGTCATCGAATAATAGAGGATCAGACAGCGCATCCGCACATTCCTTTCGTATCTGGCCTTCCGTATCAGGCGACCGTTGCAGAACAGCGATCGAGCACCACGGTATCGCGTTCGACGGCGATCGCGCGGAACCGCAGCTTGCCTGCGCCTTCCTCGAAGAATTCGATACGGATCGTCTCACCCGGCATCACCGGCTTGCTGAAGCGCACAAACATCGACTTGAAGCGCGCGACATCATTGTCGCAATAGGTCGACAGGATGGCCCGGTTGGCCAGGCCGTTCGTGCACAGGCCATGCAGGATCGGCATGTCAAAGCCCGCCTTGCGTGCGATGGCCGGGTCCGCATGCAGCGGATTCCAGTCGCCGCTGAGGCGATAGATCAGCGCCTGACGCGGCAGGGTCGGAATTTCGACCACCTTGTCCGGCGCGCGATCCGGCACGGCCGTCGCCGGCACCATCGGTTCGCCAAAACCGCCCTCGCCGCCATTGCCGCGCAGGAACAGCGTGGACCGGACGGTCGCCAGATGATCGCCCGTGGCGTTGTCGTACAGCAGCTTTTCCTGATGCAGCAGCGCGCCGCGCCCCTCGCCCTTGTCCTCCAGGCCCGCGACGCGATACTCGCCGCGAATGGCCCCCGTGGGGGGGAGCGGCTGGTGCATCACCAGATCCTGCTCCGCATGCAGGATCTTCACCCAGTCGATGTCGTACTGGGGGTCCTGCGCCCAGAAGCCCGGATGGCAGAGGACGTTCGCAAAGGACGGAAGGCAGCGCAGGTTCGCTTCATAGACGAACGGCAGCTCTTCCTCGTTCAGCGGATCGGCGCCGTAGCCCAGGCCCAGCGCGTACAATATCGTGTCGCGCTTGTCATAGGGCTGGACGATCGGATCGATCGACATATTGCGGATTTTTTCGATATCCATGTTGTTGTTAAACCTCCGCCGCGCTGGCCTGCTCAAATATTGGTTCGTAACCGCATTATACGCTAGCAATCCTGTTGCACAAACGCCAGCGCCTATATGCTATGCTAGCATACGAGATTGACTCCGGGCCGATATTCGATATCCTCTGCGTCGACGATTGATCGCCTTACAGAGCGACAGTTCGTCGACACCTGAGGAGAGAGAAATGGGTCAGCAGGCGAAATTCGCGCCCGACTATCGGGAAAGCCCCGCCCCTTTATTTCAGCAAGTTATCGCCGACGACCCGGTCCAGGCCCCGGCGGTGCTGCGGGAATATTCCGAACATGACGTGCCCGTCGCGCAGGTGTCGCGCGAACGCTATCGCAGCCCGGCCTTCGCAGCGCTGGAAATGGAGCGCATGTGGCCGCGCGTGTGGCAGTTCGCCTGCCGCGAGGAACAGATCCCGGAAGTCGGCGACTGCGTCGTCTATGAAAGCCCCGGCGCCTCCTTCATCATCGTGCGCAGCGACGAGGACGAAATCCGCGCCTATTACAACAGCTGCCTGCACCGCGGCATGAAGCTGTGCACCGAGAATACGAGCGTCAACAAGCTGTCCTGCCCGTTCCATGGCTTTACCTGGAACCTGGATGGCACGCTGGCGCATGTGCCGTCGCGCTGGGACTTCCCCGGCATGAAGGACGACAAGATGACGTTGCCGGAAGCACGCGTGGAGCGCTGGCAGGGCTTCGTCTTCATCAATCGCGATCCGGCGGCGCCGCCGCTGCGCGATTATCTGGGACACATGCCGGCGCATTTCGCCGACTGGTCCTACGAAGACAAATATCTGGCCACCGTCATGCGCAAGACGATGGACGCCAACTGGAAGACCTGCATCGAGGCGTTCGTCGAGGCCTATCACATCGCCGGTATCCATGCGCAGGCGCTGCCCTTTGGCGGCGACGCCAGCACGCAATATGACGTGTGGCCCGACGATCCGCATGTCAGCCGCTTCATGGAACCGACCGGCGTCATGAGCGACCAGTTCCCCCGCGCGCTTTCGGAACAGGAAATCCTGAACTCTGCGCTGTCGGTCGTGTTCGCGGGCGCGGAAACGCCCGAACTGCCCGAGGGGGTGAAGGCCCGTCACTTCATGGCGGCCGGCATGCGCCAGGCCATGAGCGAGGCACACGGCGTCGACTATTCGGCGGTGTCGGATGCAGAGGCGGCCGATGCGGTGCAATATTCCCTGTTCCCGAACATCATCCTGTTCCGCTCGCTCGGCTATCCCTACCTGTATCGCTTCCTGCCGGTGGCGGGAGACCCGAACAAGGCGACGTTTGAATTCATGATCTTCAAGCCCAAGCCCAAGGACGGCTTCGTGCCTGAGGTCGAAGTGGTCGAACTGGGCGAAAATGACAGCTTCGCTGGCGCCGGTGTCCTGCCCCCATGGCATGGCGAAATCTACGATCAGGACGTTGCCGGTCTGCGCATGTGCCAGCAGGGCATGCGCGACGGCGGCGATGCCCCGATCATGTACTCCGCCTATCAGGAAGTGCGCATACGCCACATGCACCAGACGCTGAGCCGCTATGTCAGCGATGATCCGCTGGAGGCGCCCGGCCGAAGCTGACATCGCCGTCACCAGGAAGGGGGAGCAGCGCGCGCACCTCCTCCTTCCCGTTTCCAGATCGAACGACGGCGATTATATAGTACGTTGACGTACGAGGTTTGCCGTCATAGCAGCGCGTCCTGTAACGCCTGTGCAGGAGATTGCCTTGGCTACGGAAATGCCCTCGTTCGCCACGCCCACCACCAACCGCCAGATCGTGCTGGCGCAGCGTCCACAGGGGACGCCGCAAGCCGGCGATTTCGAGCAGCGCGAACAGCCGTGTCCGACGCCGGGCGAGGGCGCGTTCCTTGTCCGCAACCTCTACCTCGCGGCCGATCCGGTGCAGCGCGGATGGGCGGCCAATCCGGCGGTAATGGCAATTGGCGCGCCGATGCGTGCGCTCGCCGTGGGCGTCGTGATCGAAAGCCGCGATGCCAGCGTTGGCGAAGGCGATGTGGTCTATGGCTTCCTTGGCTGGCAGGATTATGCCGTCGTCACGCGCGCCGACCTGTTGTCGCATATCCCGAACCCGCGTGCGCCCCTTCCGGCCTATGCCGGTGTGCTCGGCATGCCCGGCGTGACGGCGTGGATATCGCTGCACGACATCGCCCCACCCAGCGAAGGCAAGTCGATCCTGGTTTCAACGGCGGCCGGAACCGTGGGCAGCGTCGTCGGCCAGATCGCGCGTCGGCGCGGCGCGCATGTTGTCGGGTTGACGGGCAGCGATGACAAGATCGCGCGTTGCGTCGAAAACTACGGCTATCACGCGGCCTATAACTACAAGGTCGGCGACCTTGCCGCGACGCTGGCGGAGGCGCGCCCGCAGGGCTTCGACATTTATTTCGACAATACCGGAGGCGCGATTCTGGACACCGCCATCCGTGCCATGGCGCGCTTCGGGCGCATCATCCAGTGCGGTACGGCGGCAACCCCAAGCTGGAGCCCGCCGCCGACGGGCCTGCGCAACGAGCGCGAGATATTGATGCGCGCGCTGACATGGACGGGCTTCGTCATCTTCGACCATGTGGCGCGCTTCCCCGAAGCGATCGAACAGATGACGGACATGCTGCTTGAGGGATCGCTGAAGCACGACGAGATCGTCGAGCCCGGGCTGGACCGTATTGTCCCTGCACTGGAAGCGCTGTTTGCCGGCACCAATGCCGCAAAGACGCTGGTCTATATCGGCGAGGACTGACCCGCGCGCCCCGCGCGCAGGCATTTGGCAGGCTTAAGGCCGGCTGCATGATCCGCCACAGTCGGCGCGGATCATGCGCCGGCCTCCGTCATTCAGGCAGGACGCCACACGCCGATCGCGGGGCGCACAGGCTGGACCGTCACATCGTCGCTGAAAATGCCTTCCGTCGTGAACGGGTCCGCCGCGATCAGGGCGCGCGCCGCCGCCTCGTCCGCCGCTTCGATCAGGAAGGAGCTTCCGATCGGCGTGGCGTCCGGCGCGTCGGAGGCCAGCATGGCGCCCGCGACCTTCACCACATCATTCTGCGCGGCCCAATATTCGACATGTGCGGGCCGATGCGCGATCCGCCGTTCCAGCATGTCGGGCTTGTCGCGGACCAGAATGATGAAGAACATGCCGTACTCCTGAAAAATGGCCGAAGCGGCCGGGAACTACGACAGGCCTTTCACCGCGCTGCGCAGTTTCGCAACCGTGAAAAAGCGGCCTGCGTAATTCAGTGCGCGTCCTGCGCGCCGCCGTGCCGGTCCACCGCCTCAGCCGCAGCACCACCGGCGCCATGCTCGATAAGGATCGTCTTCAGATTTTTCTTGGCGCGGGCCAGAACCCGTTCGCACGCGGCGACTTCCTGCTTGGTGAGGCCATCGAGAATGCGACCGTTCACATCAGACGCGACGGCCACCATCAGGCTGATGATCTCGTACCCCTTGTCGGTAATGTAGACGCGCTTCACACGCCGGTCGGCCGGATCCGATCTCCGCTCCACATGACCGGACGCCTCCAGCCTGTCGATCAAACCACCGACCGTAACTTTTCCGACTTCCATCAACCGGGCAAGGTCGACCTGCATCATGCCGTTATTGCCACCACGCGACAGCGCGCTGAGCACCGACCATTGGGATCGCGTGATACCATAGGGCCGCATGATAAGGTCCATGACGACACGCCGCACACGCGACACGTCATGCACCAGATATCCGAAAGTGAACTGCTGGGCGGAAGGACGTCCTTCCGCCGGTCCCGTCGAGGCGACGGCATCTTCCCCATTTCTCATCTTTTTTAATCTTCGCTTGGACGCAGAAAGTTGCGTCAACGTCATCATGACTCAAGCGCACGCAGGATGCACGCAAAATATCGTATGCACTTACGATAATGCCCCGTACGATAACAACGAGCATTTTCAGCACACTGTCATAGTGGTCCGATCACGCAACCGATGCCCGCCGATTGCACGCGGGTACGCGCGCAGTCCTTATCCGATATTTTCGTCAACTGGGCTGGGCGTCCGCATCACCTGGCTCAAGCGGCCGTTCCAGATCGATAGGCTCATCCGGTTCAACGTCGTCATCCGCCTGATCCGGCGACGGTGTGTGATCGGGCTTTTTGGGAACCATGGCACCTTCCTTCCGAAGCGGCTAAACCTGCGCGACAGGCGCATGTTCCTTCAGTACGGAACGAAAGGTGCCTGCGGTCAGCGCAACTGCCGAAAACAGGTACGCACTTCGTCAACAAACAGCGCAGGTTGCTCGAAAGCCGCGAAATGTCCGCCTTTTTCGACGCTGTTCCAATGGATTATGTTGCTGAACACACGATCAGCCCAACTGCGCGGCACGGGAATGATTTCGCGCGGGAACTGGCTGAACCCCAGCGGCAGATCGATCTTGATCGGGCGGAAGCTGTTCATGCTCTCCCAATAGAGACGCGCCGATGAAGCCCCATTATTAGGCAGCCAGTACAGCATGATATTGTCGAGCATCTCGTCGATCGTGAACACCGTTTCGGGTTCACCGCCGCAATCGCTCCATCCCCGCAGCTTCTCGTAAATCCATGCGGCCTGCCCGATCGGAGAGTCCGCCAGTGCATAGCCGATCGTCTGCGGGCGCGTCGCCTGAAGCCGCGCATAGGCGGATTCGACGTCTGCGAAATATTTGAGCGCGTCGATCGCCTGCTGTTCCTCCGGCGGAACGTCCGCATTCTGCGCATCCGGCCGAATCGACAGCATGTTGAAGTGGACGCCGGCCAGTCCCTCCGGCGCCTGCACGCCCAGTTGCACCGTGACCGCCGACCCCCAGTCGCCGCCCTGGGCGACATAGCGCTGATACCCAAGGCGACGCATCAGTTCCGCCCATGCCTTGGCGATCCGTTCGACGCCCCACTTGGCTTCGGCCGGCTTGTCCGAAAATCCGTATCCGGGGAGCGACGGAATGACGAGGTGGAACGCGTCCGCCTTGTCCCCGCCATGTGCCACCGGATCGCTCAGCGGTCCGATGACCTTGTTGAATTCGATGACCGAACCCGGCCAGCCATGCGTCAACAGCATCGGCATGGCATCCGCTTCCGGCGACCGGATGTGCAGGAAATGGATATCGAGGCCGTCGATATGCGTCTTGTACTGGCCAAAGCCGTTCAGCATGGCTTCGCAGCGCCGCCAGTCATAGCGGTTGCGCCAATAGTCGACGAGCGCGCGCAGCCGGTCGGTCGGCACGCCCTGATCCCAGCCCTCGCCTGTCTCCCGCCCCGGCCAGCGCGCCTGATCCAGCCGTGCGCGCAGATCGTCCAGTTCCCGTTCCTCGATCGCCAGCGTGAAAGGGCGGATGCTCTGATCGGTCATGCGTTGCGCTCCAGGATCGAATTCAGCACCAGCGCGATGCGGTGCAGCAGACGCTGCGTGAAATGCGCGCCCGCGCTGGCCACGAGGATGTCGTCGCTCAGCCCGTTTTCAAAGGAATCACGCCCCCCCTTCAGGACGAGGTTCATCAGGCGCAGGCCCGCGCGCAGCGCGAAATAATCGATCTGGGCCTGCGGCACGTCGGCGCCGCCGGCCGCCCGATAGGCGTCCATGAACTTGCTCCAGTCGGTCACGGCAATCACCACCGGATAGCAATAGCCAAGGTCTTCGCCGGGATGGCCGATGGCGGTCTGTTCCCAGTCCAGCACCGCCGTGATCTCGTCCCCTTCGGACAGGATGTTGTGGAACACCATGTCGTTGTGCACGATCGAGCGGCGGTCATCGAGGCATGCGACATGCTGCCGCAGCCAAGCAATAACGGCGGACATGGTGATGGACGGCCAGTGCGCGCTGTCGTTCCACATGCCCGCGAGTTGCTCCAGCTCGGCCCGCCAGCCTTCCGTGTCGTACCGCTCGCGCGCCTGCCGCAGCCCGGCGCCCACCTGATCGACCGGCTGCGCATGGAGCAGCGCCATTTCGCGCGCCAGGCCAAGCACCACCGCTTCGCTGGGCGCAGGCAGCCAGTAATCCGGCTGCACCGGCGCGCCCCCGACCCGCTCTACGAGCAGGAAGGCGGCGTCGAGCCATTGCACGTCATTTTCCACCAGCACCGGGCGCGGCACGCGCATGCCAGCCGTATGGAGCCGAGACAAAAGGTCATACTGTGCGATTTCACTAAGGAACACATCGCTGGCGGCTTGCCCAGGTATGCCGCGCTGGATCACCATATGTTCGGGCAAGTCGCTACCGCCCGAGACGGAAAACAGAGCGGTCTGGCGCGAACGCCCGCCAACGATCAGGCGGAAAGCGGAAACCTCCACGGCCTCACAGCCGGGGCGACGGCGCAGATAGGCCTGCAGCCTTGCCGGATCGATCGCATTGTCATCGACCCGATCCTCTGCCGCAGCGGCGCGCTCGACCGCGTCCATGCGACCGATGGCGCTGTCCAGCAGATCCTTTTCCCAGCGAATGGCCTGCGCGAAGTCGCTCGGAACCGCTTCAGCGACGGCCAGCTTGCCGGCCGTGTCCGCTATCGCCTGTCCGGTCGTGCGGTAGGCCGCAGCATTTTCCGCAGGCCCGCCCAGCCTGTCCGCATCAACCTGCCCACCGGCGAGCGGCGATGTCGTGGACGGCGCGGGCTCCAATGCATTGGCGACGGCGGTCAGGATGCGAATGCCGTTGTCGAGGGCGTCCCGTGCGCTGCTGCTTTCAACACTCGGCCGGACTTGCATGCGGAGCCCCTTGGCCACGCTCCAGATATATTGCGCATTCGTCACTTCGGAGACCCCTCCAGCTTATATTATCATGCTTATCGTAAGATAGCGCATCATTTCAACCGCGGGTAGCGGTTTGTTCGACTCACGCGCGCGCACCATGAACCAACGCCGCAGCCACCGACAATGGCGCACGCCTGACGGATTTCGCCGCCCCTTGGCGACTTGGCAGCGCACCTCATCTGAATTAGTATGCTGGCATAATGATCGCACCGAAAACGGTGGATTCGAATGGAGAGAGGAAATCGCCATGCGCCCCACGCACGCCATCACATCCGCCCCTCGTCCGTTGACTGGCGAACGCTATACGTCCCGCGCCTTCATGGATGCCGAATGGGAAAATGTCTGGACGAAGTCCTGGCTCATCACCATCCGCGCAGACCAGATTCCGGAATCCGGCGACTATATGCTGGAGGAGGTCGGGCGTGAATCCATCCTGATCGTGCGGCAGGAGGACGGCTCCATCCGGGCCTTCTACAATGTCTGCCAGCATCGCGGGAACAAGCTGGTCGTCGAACCGGCGGGATCGATGCCGTCCTTCACCTGCCCCTATCATAGCTGGCGCTTCGAGCTGGATGGCCAGTGCAGCTATGCGCAGGATCCCGAAGATTTCGCCGGTGGCGACCCATGCCCCCGCGCCGCGCTGGTCGATGTTGCGTGCGAACAGTTCGCCGGCTTCGTCTGGATCAACATGGACCCCGGCTGCGCGCCTTTGCGCGAATCGCTTGGCCCCATCTGGGAGGAATGGTCATCCTACCCGCTGGAGCAGATGACGCGCGTGCAGGCGACATCGGTGCGCATGCCGTGCAACTGGAAGCTGCTGCTCGACAATTTCCATGAAACCTATCACCTGCCCACGGCCCATCCGGAGGGCATCGAATATGCCGAGGACAGCTATCTCGAAACGCGCATAGAAATGTACGCGAACGGACATGCGCTGGCGCAGACCAAGGCATGTCTGCCGGCGCATCGCCTGCCCGCGCACAAGGACCGCCTGACCGCGCCGATCGCCGCCGACCTCGAACGCTGGGGCCTGAATGCAGAGGATTTCCGCGGTCGTGAGCGCGATGCGCGCGAGGCTGTGCAACGGCAGAAGCGCCTGTTGGCGGATGCGCGCGGCCTGCACCACTATACCCGGCTGAACGACGACCAGCTGACCGACGTCTTTCACTATACGGTGTTTCCCAACTTCGCGACGTCCCTGAACGCGGATGGCATGCTGTTCCTCCGCGCGCTGCCGCATCCCACCGATCCGGAAAAATGCATCTTCGACAGTTGGTACTATAATTTCGGGGACATGAGTTCGCACAAGGCGCTGGTCACGCTTGATGGCGAAGCCGCCAGTGACACTGTGGAACGCGAATTTGTCGACTATGGCGAAAAGAGTCTGGGCGTCGTGCTGGACGGGGACGCCTGGGTCATGGCGGGCCAGCAACAGGCCATGCATTCACGGGGCTATCGCGGCGCCATTCTGGCCGGACAGGAATGCCGGATCGCGCAATATCACGACATGATAGACCGCTATATCGACGGCTATCGCCCCCGGCCTGCGCAGCGCAACGCGGCATAATCGGTCACTGGTTATCATCCTAACCATATGCTAGCATCCCATATAGGCCGCATGAAACGGCCGGTTTTGGCAAAGGAGAGGATATGCGCCGGACGAAGAGCTTTAGCCTGGATGGCAAAGTCGCACTGATTTCCGGCGCGTCGCGTGGATTGGGGGCGGCGACGGCGTGGGCGATCTGCGAAGCGGGTGGCAAGGTGGTCATTGCCGACATCCTCGTGGAACGCGGCGATGAAACAGTCTCTGAACTGCGCAAGGCGGGGCATGCCGCACATTTCGTCAGGCTCGACGTCCGGCAGGAAGCGGACTGGGCGGCAGCCGTAAAGGCAGCCGTCGATACGTTCGGCGCTCTCCATATCCTGGTGAACAATGCCGGCATCGCCACTGCCGCCACGATCGAAGACCTGACCGTTGCCGATTTTCAGGCAATCCTGGACATCAATCTGCTCGGCACATTTCGCGGCATGCAGGCTGCGATCCCCGCCATCAAGGCCAGCGGCGGTGGCGCGATCGTCAACATCTCGTCAAACTCGACCCAGCGGGTCAGCGCCATCACCACCTCTTACGCCGCGACCAAGGCGGCCGTGGCGAATATGACCAAGTCCGCCGCGATCCACCTCGCGCAGACCGGATCCGGTATCCGTGTGAATTCCATCCATCCGGGTCCGCATGCCACCGAAATGCTGCTCGGCACCGACAGCAAGGCCGATCTGCCGGAAGTACAGGCATTGCGGCAGGCGATCCCCATGGGCCGCATGGGCCAGGCCGAGGAAGTCGGCGCGGCGGTCGCGTTTCTCGCCTCCGACGCGGCTTCCTATATCACGGGAGCGGAACTCTTCGTGGACGGCGGCTTGACTCCGCACTGATCACACCGACCCGACCGGCCGGAAATACCGGCCAATCCGGGCGGGGCCTATGCAACCATAGACGTCAGGACACGCGACAAAAGCGGCGGATTTGCATCCGCCGCTTTTGTCGCGTCTGCACGCTTTGCGCATCGTCCGACAGCGGCTCATCACCGCAGCGGCCATCCGATCCACCCTGTGCCAAAATTACAACAGTGCCCGGTGAAAGCCGGAGGTATCCGTATCACCCCCTATTGATCCGCGCTTTACGATATGTATGAGCACCGTCTTCCACAATACCGTACTCATACGTACGGTAAAGATACTATCATAGTAGGAGATCGTGATGACCATGCGCCGTTTTCCGTTGATGCTGGGGAGCGCCGCCATCGCGCTGGCAGCCCAGACCGCCTGGGCCCAGGACACCCAGGGCAACGAATCGAACCTTGAAGACATCGTCGTCACCGCACAGAAGCGGTCGGAAAACCTGCAGGACGTGCCCGTCGCCGTGACGGCGATCGCCGGCAGCCTCATCGCCAATTCGCAGATCGACGCTTCGGAAAATCTGCCGCGGCTTACCCCCGGTCTCTCCGTCAACCGCAACGCCAACTTCGTTGGCCTCTTCCTGCGCGGCGTCGGCACGCTCTATGCCAACCCGGGCCTGGAATCGAGCGTCGCGATGTATCTCGACGACACCTACATGCCGCGCACCGCGACGGCCGCTTTCTCGTTCAACGACATCGAACGGATTGAGGTTCTCAAAGGGCCGCAGGGCACCCTGTACGGCCGCAACGCCGCAGCAGGCGCCGTCAAGGTCGTCACCCGCGATCCCAAGATCGGTGAATGGGAAGGCGCCGCGTCCATGACGTACGGCCGCTTCAACCGCACGGCTGCCGATGGTCTGATCAACATTCCCCTAGGCGACCGCATCGCTGCACGCGTGGCCGTGATCTACGACGCCAACGACGGCTATGTGAAGACCAACCAGCCGACCATGCCGCGCCTGCAGGACCGCAACCTCGTCCACGTCACCGGCAAGATCCTGTTCGAAGCCACCGACAACCTGACCCTGAAACTGTCGGGCGACTATGGCGACAAGAAGGACCGCGAGGGCCAGGCCTTCACCAATCTGGAAAACAGCTGCGCTGCAGGCCAGATCGGCCTCTGCCTTGGCGGCACCGGCGCGAACAGCTTCTACGACAACGGCCTGGATTACCCGCGTCGCGGCACGCAGGGCGACAAGATGCACACGGTCAATGGCGGCGCAGCCCTGCGCGCGGACCTGGACCTGGGTCCGGCCACGCTGTCGTCGATCACCGCCTATCGCCACTACAAGTTCACGGGCGGCGCCGACCTCGACGGCACGAGCATCCCCTTCCTGCACGCTCTGACGGACGGCGAATTCACCCGGTCCTTCTCCGAGGAAGTCCAGCTCGTTTCGGACTCTTCCGGCCCGCTGAAATATGTGCTCGGCTTCTATTATTATAAGGAGCGTTCAGGCGGCGCCTTCACCATCTCCGGCCTGGCCGCCAACGCGCAGCTTGGCCTGACGACACCGCTCAACGGCGGTACGGTCTATGACGATCCCTATCTGACCGCCCGGGCGAAGTTCGACATCGAAAGCTGGGCGCCCTACGCGCAGGCGACCTACGAGATCAGCGACCAGTTCGCGATCACGGCCGGTCTGCGCTACACGTCCGAAAAGAAGACGCAGCTGTACCATACCCTGACCGCCGGCATCCCCGGCGTCGGCGCTTCGGTCATCGCGAGCGAGCCGGAAGGTCAGGTGAAGTTCAACAAGCTGACGCCCAAGATCGTGCTGGACTTCAAGCCGGTCGACGACGTGCTGCTCTATGCGGGCTTCAGCCGCGGCTTCAAGTCGGGCGGCATCAACTCGCCCTCCACCGCCGTGCCTGCAAACCGCGTGACGCCGGAAGTGCTCGATTCCTATGAGATCGGCTGGAAGACCGAATTCGGCAATGTCCGCTTCAACGGCGCAGCCTTCTACTATGACTACACCAACCTGCAGGTGACGCAGACGAGCCTGGAATGCGGCGCATCCTGCGTCGTCAACGCAGCCAATGCCGAAGTGAAGGGCGTGGAAGCCGACCTGACCTGGGCCGCCGCGCGCGGCCTGGAGCTGGGCCTGGGCGTCAGCTACCTCGACACCAAGTTCAAGGAATATTTCGGCGACTCCTATGTCCTCTCGTCGACCACCGCAGCATGCGCTGCGGCCGTCGGCACGCCTGACACGGCGGATGATGCGGCATGCCTTGGCTACACGGTGGTTCCGGATGTCGATCACAGCGGTCGTCGTATGCCGCAGGCGCCCAAGTGGAGCGGTTATGCCCGCGCTGGCTACACGACGGCGCTGGCGTCCGGCGCCAAGCTCGTCTTCAACGCGCTGTACAGCTACACCGGTAACATCTTCTATGGCCCGGATCCGTCCTATGGCCGCGAAGGTGCCCGCAACATGGTGTCGGGTTCGATCACCTACACCACGCCGAACGAGATGCTCTCGTTCACGGTCTTCGGCGACAATCTGCTGAACGAGAAATATCGGATCAACGTATCCCGCCAGCAGACCGGCGGATGGTATGTACCGGGCGCCCCCATCACCTGGGGCGTGAAGGCCGGGGTCAAGTTCTGAACTGCCAAGGGGCGCCTCTCAGAGGCGCCCCTTTTCATATGTGCACATGGCCCGTTACGCCGCACGGATCGCGGTGCGCACCCCACGAAGAATGAGCTAGGCGGCCGGTCTCAGCTTGACTCCGGAAAACTTGCATATAGTAAGAATGCGTACCAACGGGGTCCGGTCGGCGCTCATGCCGCGGCCTCACAGGAGGGATCGAGTGGATATCACGTTTTCCGAAGATCAGGAGGCTATCCGCGACAGCGTGCGGAAGGTCTGCGATCAGTTCGACGATGAGTATTGGTCACATTGCGACCAGGAAAAGACTTTCCCGTTTGAATTCCACAAGGCGATGGCCGACGCGGGCTGGCTCGGCATCACCATGCCCGAGGAGTTCGGCGGCGCCAATCTGGGCGTGACCGAAGCAGCCATCATGATGCACGAAGTGGCGTCGAGCGCGGGCGGCTATTCCGCCGCGAGCACGCTGCACCTCAACATCTTCGGCCCGCACGCCGTGGTCGTGCACGGCACGCAGGAACAGAAGGAGCGGATGCTGACGCCGCTCATCAACGGCACCGATCGCGCCTGCTTTGGCGTGACCGAGCCCGACGCGGGCCTCGACACCACCAGCATCAAGACTTTCGCGACCAAGGTGGACGGCGGCTATCGCGTCACCGGCCGCAAGATCTGGACATCGTCCGGTCAGGTCGCAAACAAGATCCTGCTGCTGACGCGCACCACGCCCAAGGAGCAGTGCAAGAAGCCGACCGACGGCATGACCCTGTTCTACACCGACCTCGACAAGAGCCAGGTGGAAGTGCGCCGTATCCCGAAGATGGGCCGCAATGCGGTCGATTCCAACGCAACCTTCATCGACGATTATTTCGTGCCCGAAGAGGACCGGATCGGCGAGGAGGGCAAGGGCTTCCACTACATCCTGCACAGCCTCAACCCGGAACGTATCCTGGTGGGCGTGGAGGCCGTGGGCCTGGGTCGCGGCGCCCTCGCGCGCGCCGCCAAATATGCCGGCGAACGCAAGGTGTTCGGTCGCTTCATCGGCGAAAACCAGGGCATCCAGCATCCGCTGGCGGAAAACTGGACCTATCTGGAATCCGCCTACTGGATGATCATGCGCGCCGCCAATCTGTATGACCAGGGCAAGCCCTGCGGCGCAGAGGCGAACGCCGGCAAGTTCCTGGGCGGCCGCGCCGCATTCGAGGCTTGCACACGCGCCGTCATGACGCATGGCGGCATGGGCTATTCGACGGAATATCAGGTCGAACGCCTGTTCCGCGAATCGATCCTGCTGCGTATCGCGCCTATCACCGAGCAACTCATTCTCAGCTTCATCGCAGAGAAGGTGCTCGATCTGCCCAAATCCTACTGATCCCCTGTCAGGAGAGGTTATGTCCAACTACCCCAAACCCGATGCGGCGACCCTGCTCGAAATCTACAAGAAAGCGGCGCTGATTAAGTTGAACGACGAACGGGTCATCAAGCAGATGATGGCCGGCAAGCTCGTCATGCCCTATTACAGCCCGCGCGGTCAGGAAATCATCCCGTCGGCCATTTCGGTCAACCTGCAGGATGACGACTATATCTGCACCATCTATCGCGGCATCCACGACATGCTCGCCAAGGGTTTCCCCCTGGGCGAACTGTGGGCGGAACTCGCCGGCCGCGTGACCGGCACCTGCAAGGGCAAGGGCGGCCCGATGCACCTCACCTGCCCCGACAAGGGGATGATGGTGACAACGGGCATCGTCGGTTCCTCCATGCCGATCGCCACGGGCCTCGGCTGGGCGGCGAAGCTGGACGGCAAGAACCGCGTATCGGTCGCCAACTTCGGCGACGGCGCGGCGAATATCGGCGCCTTCCATGAATCGCTGAACATGGCGGCGGTGTGGAAGCTGCCGGTCATCTTCGTGTGCCAGAACAACCTCTACGCCGAGCACACCAGCATCGAATATTCGCGCGCGGTCGAGAAGATTTCCGATCGTGCGGCGGGTTACGGCATGCCGGGCGTGACGGTGAACGGCAATGATCCGGACGAGATGTACGGCGCGGCCAAGGTCGCGATCGATCGCGCACGCGCCGGCGAAGGTCCGACGCTGATCGAAGCCATGACCTTCCGCTTCAACGGCCACCTGCTGGGTGAGGCCGGGCACTATATGGACAAGGCGCTCTACGCGAATGCCCAGGAAAAGGACCCGATGCCCATCCTGCGTGCGCGCCTGATCGCCGAAGGCATCGCCAGCGAAGACGAGATCGCCGCGATCGAGAAGGATATCGACGCCCAGATCGATGCCGCGCTGACGGCAGCCTACGACGCGCCGTTCCCGGACGTCGCAGAGTTGAAGCGCGACGTGTTCGCTGAAGAGATTGCGTGAGAGGATCGTCATGACCGATACCACAACAACCGCGGTCAAGAAGCTGACCGCCGTAGAGGCCATCAACCTGGCGTTGCACGACGCGATGGAGGCCGATTCCAAGGTTCTCGTCCTGGGCGAGGAAGTCGCCGATCCGCAGGAAGGCGGCGTCATGGGCGTCACCAAGGGCCTGTCCACCAAGTTCGGCGAGGATCGCGTCAAGTCGACGCCGATTTCCGAGCAGGCCATCATCGGCGCTGCGATCGGCGCGGCCGTCGGCGGCTACAAGCCGGTGGCAGAGATCATGCTGATGAACTTCGTCACCGTGGCGATGGACATGATCATCAACCACGCGGCGAAGCTGCGCTTCATGTCCGGCGGACAGACGGGCGTGCCGATGGTGATCCGCACCATGACCGGTTCGGGCTTTTCCACCGGCGGTCAGCACAGCGACTATTGGGAAGCATGGTTCGCCCACTCGCCGGGCATCAAGGTCGTCGCCCCGTCCAACCCGGACGATGCCTATGGCCTGATGCGCGCTGCGATCAACGATCCCGATCCGGTCCTGTTCATCGAAAACCTGCCGAGCTACTGGACGCCCGGTCCGGTGACCGGTGAGATCATCCCGATCGGCAAGGCAAAGGTCGCCCGCGAAGGCACCGATGTGACCGTCATCGCCCACTCGCTGATGGTGACGCACAGCCTGGCCGTCGCGAAGAAGCTGGAAGCGGAAGGCGTGTCGGTCGAAGTCATCGACCTGCGCACGATTTCGCCCTGGGATCGCGAGACGGTGCTGGCCTCGGTCCGCAAGACCGGCCGTGCTGTCGTCGTGCACGAAGCCGTCAAGCAGTTCGGCATCGGCGCGGAAATCGCATCGGTCATCACCGAGGAACTGTGGGGCACGCTGAAGCGTCCCGTCGAGCGCGTGGGTGCGGCGTTCAGCTCCGTCCCCTTCTCCAAGCCACTTGAAACGGCGTTCGCGCCTCAGCCCGAGAACATCGCGGCTGCGATCAAGGCGGCGCTCGCCTGACATACTGGAAACCGGCCGCCGCCTTCATCGGGTGGCGGCCGCATCCAACAAGGAATTAGCATGATTCAGTCGGCGGAAGACCAAAGCTATCTGGTCGAAGTGATCGATGGCGTGTTGCGCCTCTCCTTCAATCGCCCGCAATTCGGCAATGCCATCCCGACCACGGCCGTGCCGGGCCTGACGCAATTGTTCCACGCGGCGCAGGCGGACAAGGCGATCCGCTGCATCCTCGTACGCGGCGAGGGCAAGGTGTTTTCGGCCGGCGGCGACGTCGCCGCATTTTCCCGCTCGCTGGAACAGGACGTCGAAACACGGCAGGCTGACTTTGCCCAGCGCCTTCCGCGCGCACGTGGACTTGTCGAGGCCATCGCCGCCTTTGATCGCCCGATCGTCACGTCCGTGCGCGGTGCCGCGGCTGGCGCAGGTCTCTTTTACCCGCTCGTCGCAGACTATGCGATCGGCGACGAGACGGCCACGTTCGTGTTCGCACACCAGAAGGTCGCCCTGTCGCCGGATGGCGGCGTGACGGTGGTCCTGCCGCAGGTTGTCGGCACCCGCATGGCGCGGATGCTGTTGCTCACGGCCGCAAAGGTGGATGCGGACGAAGCGCTGCGCCTTGGCATGCTCCATCGCATCGTACCGGCCGAAACGCTGGAAGATGAGGCCATGAAGATGGCCAGGCGCCTTGCCCGTGCACCACAGCTGGCCATCACGACGGCAAAGAAGCTGGTCAACGATGCGCCGCATCAGACGCTTGGCGAGATACTCGATGCAGAAACCGCCGGTATCGTCGGCTGCGTCGGCGATCCCGACTTTGCCGAGGGCGTGCGCGCTTTCATGGAAAAGCGTCAGGCGGCCTTCCCGTCCACGCTCTGAACGGCTGGCCTACACAAAATTCAAGCCGTGCTCCCGCCTATGTGGAGCACGGCTTTTTCATTGGCCCTAACGGCGGCTGAGCGAGGCTATTTCAGCGCGTCCAGCATGTACATCTGGGTCTTTGCGCCCGCCTTGCGCATGTCCGCATAGGGCTTGTATTCGGGGCTGGCGAGAAAGGCTTTGAGCGCTTCTTCCGACTGGAAATCGAAAATGGCTACCCGGTCCGGTACGGTGTCGACCGCCTCCAGCACTTCGGGCTTGCCCGCCGCCAGATAGCGGCCGCCTGCCGCAGCCACCATGGCGGGAACATTGCGCCCATATTCCGCACGCCAGCTTTCGTCACTGTAGGTCAGTTCGACCACCATATAGACTGCCATTCACCTCTCCTTGTTGTTCGGCACACCGCCCGCCGCGCCGCCGGGCGCGGACGGGTTCACACCGCATCCTGTTCAGCCCGCGATGGGCTCCAGCCGCACCACGGGAATCTCGCGTTCCGCGCGCGCCTGATATTTGGCGTAGACATGGTGCAGGTCCGTGATCTTTGCCCACGCCTTCTCCCGCTCCGCACCCTCCAGCACGCGTGCACGCGCCTTCACCGGCGGCTTGCCGACGCGAATCTCGCATTCCGGGTCTGCCTGCAGGTTGAGGAACCACACGGGATGGTCGACATTGCCGCCCTTCGACCCGATGATCAGATAGCCATCGCCGTCATCGACGTAGAGCAGGGGCACGTGGCGCTTTTCGCCGCTCTTGCGGCCCGTCGTCGTCAGCAACAGCGTCGTGACCATGCCGGACAGGCCGACGGGGCGCGCATCCCACATATGGGCGGCGGCCGGATCGGTCAGGTGCTGCTCGATATGCTCCTTGATGAGCCGGTTGATATCCTTGGGGATGTCGTCGAATGTAGGAACGGTCATAATTTCCTCCTCAGGATTGGCTGGTGCCGCGCGCCGGCAGCGCCATCAGCACAAGCGACAGAATGACGGGCGCAAAGCCCATGACATATCCGAACGTCGGAATGGGCGCGAAGCCGGCGGCGTGAATGCCAAGGGCCGTCCAGACCAGCACCGCGATCGCACCGATGCCGGCGATGCCCCGCACCAGCGGCGACGTCGGCGTACCGGTGAGCGCACCTGCCCGCCGGCCCAGAAAGAAACGGCTCCAGTCGCCGTTCGCCTGCGCCACGGCGCGCAGCACATAAACTGCGGACACGACATTGCCCCACCACATGGCCATCCAGACCCACGCGACCGTGTCGATCGTACGACCGCCCTTTTCCCGGAAGATCATCCAGCCGACGATGAACAGCAGGCCGGTGACCAGGTCATTGTTGATGAACAGCTGCCATGGGCTGGATGCGCCCGCCAGGAACGTGTCGAAACCGACCCCATGATGGAATCCGCTGTTCAGCACGACATTGGCCATGTTGACGCCCATGATCGCTATCACGACCCAGGCCAGTATCTTCGCGCCTTTCATTTCCCCCTCCTTTGCTGCGGCCTTCAGCGCCGCTGGTTCATCTTGTACACATAGTCGTTCCAGTGGACTTCCTGGCTTTCGCCATAGCCTTTGCGCCCGTTCCAGTCCCACTCGACCAGTCCGATATGGCAGGTGGTGTTGGACCAGCCACCCCACATGGTCTGGGCGATCAGCTTCCCGGTCATATGGTATTGGTCGCCCTTGTCGTCCTCGAAACTATAGTCGTGCGTGACGGGCGCAAAGCGATCGCCGGTGCGCCGGGTGATTTTCGAGGCGCTGGTCACACGGCGCTGCTCACCGTTGACCACGACCCAGCCGTCGTTGAACACGCGTGCGGGAACCGGAAACACATCCTTCCAGTCCGGATCGCGCGCGGGATCGTCGTGCGATCCGACATTGAACGCAAAGTCCGGTCCGAACGCGCCCGTCACCCAGGTGTAGGGCGGCGCGGGATTATGGTTCTCCGGGCGCGGCTCCGCCCAGCTGCGATCGCGCACCGCGTAGCAATCCACCTTGTAGGTCTCGCCACGCAGCAGCAGGTCGCCCGTGACGTGCATCAGCTGTTCGAAATGCTTGTTGTTGGCGCGCATGATCGGCACGTCGACCGCACGCATGTCCACATCGACACGCGTTTCGCGCACCGGATCATCGAATGTCAGGCGCACATGCTCCAGCGGCTTGATGGCCTGCACCCGCATGCTGTTGGGCAACTGGATATCGCTGCCGTTATCCCCGATCACGTCCTTCGACATGTAGTCGCGATATTCAAACAGCTCGCAGGCAAGATGGCTCGGCTTGATGCCCTTGAATATCATCAGGCCGGACGACACCACCTTCAGTGTCGGATGCACCCAGCAATAGGCGAAGCAGTTGATCGCCGCCTCCGGCACATGGAAATTCCAGTACCAGGTCTCGGTCAGTGAATCGACGGGCTCCCCGGTACCGTGGAAATATTCATCCTCCGGGACATGCAGGCCAAAGCCCCCGCCCAGATTGCTGTTCCAGTCGGTATCGGACATCGGCATCATCTCCATTTCGCCTGCGGGCTTTACCCGACAATAGGACGCTGGCACATCATATGCTAGCTACATTTGAGCGCCGGATTACGGCGGGTGGAGGAGAGGCTATGCTCGACAGGACGACTGCGGAACAGATGCGTTCCGTCGCAGGCAAGGTCGCCATCGTCACCGGCGCCGCAAGCGGCATAGGCCGGGCAATCGCGGAAAATCTGGCATGGAACGGCGCCCATGTCGCCGTGACGGACCGCGACGAAGCCGGAGCGCGCGCGGTGGCGGTCGCCATCAACGACGGTGGCGGGTCGGCCGATTCATGGTCGCTTGATGTTGCGCATGCTGAGGGCGTGCGCAGTGCCGTGGCGTCTGTCGCCACGCGATTCGGGCAGATAGACATTGTTGTGAACAACGCCGGAATCGCAGGGCGAATGCCCATCGACGATTCGGGCTATGACGCCAACTGGGACAGGTTGCAGGACATATTGCTGGCCGGGCCGCAACAGGTGATCCGCGCGGCGCTGCCATGGCTCCTGAAATCGGACAGCCCCCGCATCGTCAATATCGCATCAACCGAAGCGCTGGGCGGCACTACGCACAACAGCGCCTATTCTGCAGCAAAGGCGGGGTTGATCGGCTTCAGCCGCAGCCTTGCGGTTGAGTTGGGTCGGCAGGGCGTCACGGTGAACTGCGTATGTCCGGGACCGGTCGAAACCAGCCTGACGCAGCGCTTTACCGAAGAGGAGCGCACCATTTTCGCCAAGCGCCGTACAGCCGTCGGCCGCTATGGCCGCCCGGAGGAACTGGCGCATGTGGTACTGGCCCTGTGCCAGCCGGGCGCCAGCTTCATTACCGGAACCGTCATCCCGGTGGATGGCGGACTGACTGCGCGCAACGCCTGAGCGATGGGCAGCGCCCGGCCAGCCCGTGCACTTGAAAGCCTGCTGCGTGCAGTACGAAAGGACGTTATCCTGCGCTTGCAGAATTAGAATGCAGACTATATTTGTATAGTAGCATACTATCGGTCGTTGGAGGAGGATTAGATGGCCACGGTCAAAGAGCGTGAGATTGTGCGCGGGTACGGCAGCAAGGACCGACCCGTCATAGGCGAGCTGTGGAAACGCGACAGCGTCGGCGTGAACACGGCGATGGAGGCGAATGGCGACTATCAGCCGAACAATCGGTTTGTCGATTACAAGCGCTACTACGACCCCGAATTCTTCGCGCAGGAATTGAAGCACATCTGGTCGAAGCAATGGCTGTTCGTATGCCGCGAAGAGGATATTCCCGAAGTCGGCGACCGCGTGCCGCTCCAGATCGGCACCAACTCCTATTTCGTCGTCCGTTCGGAGCCGGACGCATTCAAGGCCTTCTACAACAGCTGCCTGCACCGCGGTACCATGCTGTGCGCCAAGAAGGAAAATGCGGAGACCATCCGTTGTCCCTATCACGCCTGGGAATGGAATGTGGATGGACGCCTGAAGCGCATCCCCAGCCATTGGGATTTCCCGGACATCACGCGCCTGAATGGCTCGCTGCCGGAAGTACGCCTGGAACGTTGGGGCGGCTTCATCTTCATCAACGCCGACAAGGACGCCCCGCCGCTGATGGAAGCGCTCGGGCCGATGCCGGAGCATTTTCGCGAGTTCGCACCGGAGAAGCGCTACACCAAGGCACGCTTCCGCAAGCTGATCCACGCCAACTGGAAAGCGACGCAGGAGGCTTTCCAGGAATCCTACCACGTCTATGCCACGCACCCCGAAGGCGTGCCCTTCAGCGGTGACAGCCAGTCGCAGTACGACATCTTCAAGACGTCGTTGGGCGCAGTCGGCCGCGAGGCCGTGCCCTCAGCCGTCCCCAGCATGCATGCGGATTCCTCCGCAAACTCGCATAGCGCTGCAATGGCGTCCGCCTATGTGCAGCAGGCCTGGCATTATCCCGATGCGACGCTTCCGGAAATCGATCCCGCAGGCGATGCCCGCGCACAGCTCGGCGAATGGCTGCGACAGGCGTATGAAAAGGCCTATGGGCGTGCGACGCAGCAGTCGGACGGCGTGATGATCGATAGCACGCTGTACTTCCTGTACCCGCACTTCACCCTGTGGCTGTCGGAATCCGTGCCGTTCGTCTACCAGTTCCTGCCGCATGAAAGCGATCCGAACTACTGCTATTTCGACGTGCGCCTGCTGATGCCCTATGCGGAGGGGCAGCCGCGTCCGCCGGCCGCCGAACCGATCATCATCGGCGAGCATGACAGCATCGTTGAAAAGGCGCCGGCGTACAGCTTCCTGGCCATGATCTTCGATCAGGACATGAGCAACCTGCCGCTGGTGCAGGCCGGACTGAAAGCAGCCGACCCGGCAGCGCCCTACTCCCGCCTTGGCTCGTATCAGGAGGGCATCATCCAGGCGTGGAACGAAATGTTCGACCGCGACGTCAACGGCTGACCCACGGATCCTAGAAAGAGGGAGCGCCGGTCCCGGCCGGCGCTCCCTCTTTCATTATTTGCAGGCGTCGATCACGCGACGCGCAAAATCCTCGGTAAACCGGCGCTTCTCGTCAAAGCTGGTGCGTATCTTGCCCAGCGCATGATCGATCGGCCCGACATGGTGCTGCGTAACGCCCACGTCCGCAGCACGCCGATAATCGTCCAGCGATGGCAACGATCCGTCCTCGTTCCGGGCGAGCCCGACCATGAACTCAAACGGCACATCCGACCGCCCCGCTTCCGCCCGGCCCTGGTTGATCAGCGCGATCTGTCCCGGCAGGTCAGCGAGCTTCGACGTCATGCCCATCCATCCGTCGGCGACCTGCCCCGTGCGCAGCAGCGCGGCTTCCGCCACGGACCCCATATAGATCGGGATCGGCCGGTTGGGTCGCGGTTCGGCGAAGGTCGGCGAAAAATCGAAAAAGCGGCCATGATGCTCGGCCGGCTTGTCCGCCCACAGCTTGCGCAGGATTTCCATCATCTCGACGGTGCGCGGCACGCGCGTCTTCCACTCGACGCCCGCCATGTCATATTCGTCCCGCATCCATCCGGTGCCCACGCCCATCACGAAGCGGTCGTCGCTGATCCGGGCCAGGGTAGCGGCGGCCTTCGCCACCAGAAACGGATTGGTGCGGTTGGCCAGCACCATGATGCACGATCCGAACTTCAGCCGCGTGGTCCGCGCGAGCACCGCGCCGCCGAACGCAAAGATATCGGGAAAGATATAGTCCATCGGCAACGGCGCGCGTTCGTTGGGATCGTGATTTTCGGAGGTTGCCGGCATGAACCAGTGATCGTCACCCACCACCCCTTCAAAGCCCAGCTGTTCGGCCATCATGGCCAGCTCCAGGCCCTCTTCCGGTGGTGTGTTGTGAATGTGAAGCCAGAACCGCACGCATCAATCTCCTGCAAACAAAAAAGGGGCAGCCGACATATCGGCTGCCCCAAGTAAAGTGTCGATCCCGTCGATCAGAACTTGAACACCACTTCGCCGCCGTAGGTGCGGGGCGCACCCGGAGCACCGGCGAAAGCCGAACCCGATGCCTGAGCGTAGTAGTTGATGTTGTACTTCCAGGCTTTCCGGCGTGAAGGCGATCGCGCTGTCGAGCAGGAAGCGCGACGGCTCCTTGATCAGGTTGTCGGCGTCCCAGTTGAACTTGCTGGACCAGTTGCCGGTCACGTCGAAGTTGAAGTTGCCGGTGCCGTCGACCTGCTTTTCATAGGTCAGGCCACCGCTGACCTTCCACTTGGATGCGTAGGGCATGCGGTTGCCGGAGCAGTCGACGTTGATCTGGTCGAGGTTGCCCGGCGCGGTCGGCGAATATACGTAGGAGGCGCAATCGAGGCCACCATCGCCATCCACGTCACCGAAGTCGCGGAACTTGGCATCCAGATAGGAAGCCGCCACGCGCAGCGTCAGCCCTGTCGCAAGCGCCGCCGTCATGTCGACTTCGGCGCCCTTGGTGCGGGCGGAACCGGCATTGGCCAGGAACACCAGACCGTTGCGCTGCGCCTGGATCTGCGGATTGCTGATATCGTTCCAGAACAGCGCACCGTTCAGGCGGATCGTGTTGCCGAACAGTTCGGTCTTCAGGCCGATTTCATAGGCGTCCACGACTTCCGGATTCAGCGCCTTGGTGTCGAGCGGCAGGGTGTTGAACGTGCCCGACTTGTAACCGCGGCTGTATGACGCATAGGCCATGACGTCCTCGGTAAACTTGTGGTCGAACGACCCCTTGTACGTCCACTTCTTGAACGTCTTGCTGGCGTCCGGATTGACCCCGTCGACGATGGTGATGCCATTCGGGTTGCCATAGTCGTTCTGGGCGTCGAACTGCTGCGCGCGCAGCGTAAACGGATCGGGCCCGAACACACCGGGGAAGAACACGACGTCGGTCGTGCCCATGCCGCGCACCTTGTCGACCGTGTAGCGCAGACCACCGGTCACGTTGGTCATCTCACCCAGCGGAATGGTGACCTGGCCAAAGCCGGCGTAGGATTTCACCTTCTGCTTGCCGACGATGTAGACGCCCTGGATGCCGTTCAGGTTCTGGCCCGGACCGGCAATGACCGTCGGGTTGAAGCCGCCATCGGCGTTCAGGTAATAGGCGCCGGCGATCCAGTTGATGTTGCTGCCGGCAGCGGACTTCAGCTGGAATTCCTGCGAGAACTGCTTGTCGACGATGTTGAGGTCGTAGACGAGCCAGTCATAGTCGGAATAGTTGCCCGACGAGTGGTAGAGCTCGTTGTTGCTGCGATAGGCCGTAATGCTGACGAAGTCGGCAAAGCCCAGTTCCTGGTCGACACGACCCGAAACGCCCCAGCCCTTGGAATCGTCATACTGCTTTTCGGCGAGCGACACGTCGTAGAAACCCAGCTCCGGCAGGACCTGCGACGGCGACGGCGCATAGGGCGGCAACGCCGCGCCATTATTATGTGCCGGGTCAGGCGAACCACCGACCGTGCCGGGGAACGGACGGGAATAGATGCCGATCTGGCTCCACGAGCTCTGGTAATAACCGATCAGCTTGACCGAGGTGGACGTGGTCGGCTCCCACAGCAGCTTGCCGCGCAGGCTGATGCTGCGACCCTTCCAGTAATCCTCGCCGCCGGGCAGATAGCCCTCGGACGTGTCCAGCTGATTGGCCAGCTTCTTGTTCCGGCCCCAACCCTGATCCTGATTGTGGTAGCTGGCCGAGAAGTTCGCCGCCAGCGTATCGGTAAGGGGCAGGTTGGCGTACAGCTTGGCGTCCATCGTCTGATAGTTGCCATAGCCGACACGTGCTTCCAGCTCCGCATCCTGGCTCGGGTCCTTGGTGTAGACCGAGATAACACCGCCGGACGCGTTGCGGCCGAACAGCGTGCCCTGCGGCCCCTTCAGCACTTCAACGCGATCGATGCTCGCCAGATCGAAGAAGGGCGCAGCCGCACGGATGAAGTAGACATCGTCGATATAGACCGGAACGCTGGCTTCGTTACCAGCCGTCGTCACCGGGTTGCCGATGCCGCGAATGAAGGTCGTGACGGTGCCGGTGGCCTGGCCGATCTGCAGGGCGGGGTCGACGCGGTTCAGTTCTGCGACGCTCGTGATGCCCTGAGACGCAAGCGTATCGCCGCTGACGGCAGTAACGGAGATCGGCGTATCCTGCACGTTCTGCGAGCGCTTCTGCGCAGTAACGACGATGTCTTCCAGCTGATTGCCTGAAGACTGCGCGTCCTGCGCGTGCGCCGCGCCACCACAAACGCCTGCACCAACCATGGCAACGGATGCCAGCAAGGCTCCCTTGCGCATCTGCACGGCCAGAGGACGAAGTACAGCTGTAGATACTGTCATTGGTATCCCTCCCATTCAAAATATTTATCGGCGCCCTGTTGCCTGGCGCGATTACGCTACTGTTGTAGTCAGCAGTGATTGAGTGCCGATCCACATGGACCGACAGTTCAAGGACTGAATTTTAAGGATATGGCTCGCCTGACCTCACGATCGTACGCATCCTCTCAATATCTCTTCATTTTACCGACCAAGGCACCATTGTGCTCATGCGATCGGTAAGTTGGCACACTATAAGCGACACACCGATAAAATCAAATGCCAACCCGCAAGCGGACTGAAACCCGCACAATTTTTGAAACGCCTGTGACGGAAAAGTCGCACTTGCAGGCGCATCGGTTGCAACGACAGCGTTGAAACCATGGCCGGGCCGGCCACTTCTCAGCAGCTAACTATTTGATGCAATTGGCACAATTGGATTTTTCAGCCGCAGCCTGAGCGCTACGGACCGCTCATGCTCGTGCCCGCGCCAACACGGGCAAAGAGTACACGGGGAAAAAGGGGCGGCTGCGGCCACCCCTGTACGCACCGCGTCAGTTGACGATGGCGAGCGTCACGCCTTCATATTTGGCGTCCGTCGAATCAAAGGCTTCAAAACGCTGAAATGCCTCGGGCGTCAGCGTAAGGCCGTTCAATCCCGCCAGCTTGAATGTCCCAAGCTTCAGTTCGACCGGAACCTTCCCCTCGCGCTGCATCACCACACCGTCCACGAACGGGTCGTCGTGGCGCGTGTACAGGATATGCGGGGCGAAAAGGATCGACTGGCGATTATAGGTCGCCGTCATGCACAGTCGACGATCGATGGCGAGGCGCAGCAGATCGAACTCCGCCCCCTGAAAAGGCGATTCGACTGCGGTAGCCGCGGACTTCAGTCCCAGTTTTTTACGAGGTGCTTGCTGCATTGCGGCACGCCTTATCGGCGGCACGCCGCGAAGGCAAGGCACGAGGGGGTCGGATCGCCGGTAATGCTGCAGAATGTAAGGAAATGCTGGCGCCGCCCCTGCATGAATCATAGGCTCAAAACCATGTCACGCACCGCCGTCAGCATCGCCCTGCTCGTTGCCCCGCTGCTGGGTATGATCGGCGTCGCCGCCGCCCAGGAGGACCGGTCAGGCCTTACCCCGGAAAAATTCCGGCGCGATTGCCTGATGTGCCACAGCAAGGCTGCGCCGGAAGGCCTTTCTCCAGAGATACTGGACGGACTGCACCCGGTCCCCGGCCTCCTGCCACGCGACGCGATGCCGACCATCAGTTGCTGGCGCAGATGCGATCAATGCTTCGGCCCCACACCGACCGCCCGCAAAGCGCCAGGCCCCGCAAAATGACGCTCATCGCTCAAGGCTAGGCCAGCGGCTGCATCTCCGCACCGCCAGCCTGCCGGCAGATCTTGTCGCCGCGCATGACGAAAGTATCAAAACCGCCCACGGCGTGGATCGCGGACGATTTGGCCGTCCAGTTCACCAGCGCGAAGTCCGCGGTATAGACTTCTGCGGTCACTTCCAGCGTCGTGTCTTCGGGCCGGAACATGCTGTCGAACACCTGCGCATACATCGCCGCAATGGCGTCCTTGCCTGTGATTGCGCCTACCGCGCCGGACAACATGACGATGTCGTCCGTATAGTCGGCCAGCAATGCCGGGATATCGCCGCGCTTCCAGGCGTCCAGGTGCCGTCGCACGACGTCGCGGGTGGTATCCTCACTCATGCATCTCTCCTGTAATTCTCTATGCTTCGCGATGGCGGACCTATCCACGTGGCAACGGGATGGGAAGTCTTTCCACCGAAAGCACACGACACGATAGCGGTGGACGCGCGCCCGCAAGCTTGACAGTTTCACCATCCCGCCCCGCCGTTCCGGCATTTTTTATGGATAGAGACAGATGCGCCTAGCCCCCCTCGCCGCTGCCATGTTCACGCTCGCCGGAACCGCGCCGCTCGCCGCGCAAACCGGTACGGTCGAAAAGCCGGCCGCGCTCACGGCAGACGGCATGCCCGCGATACCGGAAGCGCTGGCGACGGCGACCCGCCCGTATATGGAATATCGCACCGCCACCCTGCAGGGCTGGGACCCCAGGGACGGGTCGATGCTGATCACCACGCGCTTCGGCAACACAGCGCAGTTGCACCGCGTGGCCGCGCCGTCGGCCGACCGCACGCAAATCAGCTTTGAGGCGGACCGGATTGCCGGCGGCAGCTGGGCGCCCACGCGCGGTGACGTGCTGCTGGTGCAAAAGGATGTCGGCGGCGACGAGTTTTTTCAGCTCTACACGCTGTCAGACGGCCGCCTTTCCCTGCTGACCGACGGCAAGAGCCGCAACGCGCTGGGTGCCTGGAGCCATGACGGCGCACTGATCGGCTACAGCTCTACACGCCGCAATGGCGAGGATACCGATCTCTACGTCATGGATCCGCGCGATCCGAAAAGCGACCGGATGGTGGCGCAGCGCAAGGGCGGCGGCTGGCAGATTGCGGACTTCAGCCCGGACAAGACCAAGGCCGTCGTGGTCGAATATGTTTCGATCACCCGATCGCCCCTCTGGCTGCTGGACATCGCCACCGGCGCAATGACACCGATCGGGGATCACAAGCAGGCGGTCGCCCACAATAACGTGCATTTCGCTCCGGACGGCACGTTGTGGGCAACGTCCGACGCAGGGTCGGACTTCCTGCGGCTGGGCCGCATCGACCTGAAATCGGGCAAATTCGCGGCGCTACCGGGCGAAAACCGCTGGGACGTCGATGATTTTGCCGTTGCACCGGATGGCAGCTTCATTGCCTATTCGGTGAATGAGGCGGGCCGGTCACGCCTCAGGATACTGGACGTGGCGTCCGGCGCGGCGCGCACGGTGGATGCGCTGCCGATCGGCGTGCTGGGCGATCTGGACATCGCAGGCGACGGACGCATCGGCTTCACGCTCAGTTCCAACCGGGCGGCCGCGGACGCCTATTCCGTCGATCCGAAGACGCTGTCGCTGACGCGCTGGACACACAGCGAAACCGGCGGACTCGACACGGCGGTGAATGTCGAACCGGAACTGGTCGAGGTAAAGAGCTTCGACGGCGAAACCGTCTCGGGCTTCCTCTATCGCCCCGATCCGGCGAAATTCCCCGGAAAACGCCCGCTTCTCTTCAATATCCACGGCGGACCGGAGGGGCAGTTCCAGCCGATGTTCCTGGGCCGCAACAACTATCTGATCAATGAACTCGGCATTGCCATCTTCTTCCCCAATGTCCGAGGTTCGAGCGGCTACGGCAAACGCTTCGTCAATCTGGACAACGGACCGTTCAGGCGGGAAGATTCCGTGAAGGACATCGGCGCCTTCCTCGATCATCTTGCGGCAGACCCTGCGCTCGACGCCAGCCGCTTCGGCGAAACCGGCGGCTCCTATGGCGGTTACATGTGCTATGCCAGCGCCATCCGCTACGGTGACAGGTTCAAGGCGGCGAACTGCATCGTCGCCATTTCCAATTTCGTGACGTTCCTGGAAAACACGCAAAGCTATCGGCGGGCCCTGCGCCGTGTCGAATATGGCGACGAGCGCGATCCGAAACAGCGGGCGAAGCTGCTCGACATCTCGCCGCTCACGCATATCGACAGGCTGAACATGCCCCTGTTCATCGTCACCGGCGGCAACGACCCGCGCGTGCCGGCGAGCGAGGCGGATCAGGTGGTGAAGGCCGTCCGTGCCAACGGACGCCCGGTCTGGCACTTGCTCGCCGCGGACGAAGGCCATGGCTACGCGAAAAAGGTCAACCAGGATTATCAATTCTGGGCGAGCCTGCTGTTCTGGCAGGAGCAACTGCGCTGAGTGAAAGTTGCCATAATTGATATTGACTCTCAATAGACGAAATATCTACACGCCCCCGACGATGATGGCGGGGGAATGCCGGTATGAAATCTTGGGTCTTTTCGGGCTGCGCAGCGGCTGTGCTGATCGGCAGTCTATCCTCGCCGGCCATGGCCAGCGATGCGGATGCAGAACGCAATGTCGATCCGGAGGCGATCGTCGTCACGGGCCTGCGCGAGGATGAAGGTCAGAACGCAAAGGCCGCCAGCGGTGCGCTGGGCGCCAAGACACTGCTCGACACGCCCTTTTCGATCACGGTCGTAGACGCTGAGGACATCGCCAAGCGGCAGGCGACCACGATCGGCCAGGTGTTCATCAACGATCCGTCCGTGTTCTCCTATGCCTCGGCCGGCACCACCAACTGGTGGGGCACGCAGATCCGCGGGCTGGGCGTACGCAACTATTACATCGATGATGTCCAGTTGATGCTCTACTGGGGCGGCGACTTCCCACTGGAATCGATCGAGACCGTCGAGGCGCTGAAGGGTCTTTCGGGCTTCATGTACGGCTTCGGTGCGCCGGGCGGCACCATCAGCTACCGTACGAAGCGGCCCACGGCCGAACCTCTGCTGACCACCGAAGTCGGCTATCGTACGAACAGTGTCTTCTTCGGCCGGGTCGATGCCGGTGGTCCGCTCACGAAGGATGGCAGCTTGGGCTATCGCCTGAACCTGGCCGGAGAAAAAGGCACTGCCTACAACGATGCGGGCGTCAATCGCTGGCTCGGCTCGCTGGCGCTGGAATATGCCTTCTCACCCGATCTCAAATGGTTCGCAACCGCCACCTATGACGACAGCAAGCTGAAGCGGGAGCCCTTCCACGCCTACTGGATCGACGACCCGACGGCTGGCGATCTGACCTATCAGGGCACGGGCCTGCCAAAGGTTACCTATGACTATGACAAGGTGAACATCGACAACAGCTATTACGCCGCGCGCACGCTTGCCACCGCGACAGGCCTCGACTGGAAATTCGCAGATGGCTGGTCCGCCAAGCTGACTTACGGTTACAACAGCAAGCGGCACCACGCGAACAAGATGTTCGTCTACATGCTGAACCAGGCAGGAGACTATAGCGGCAACAGCTATAACTTCGGCTGGCTGGACAAGAGCCATTTCGCACAGGCGATGCTGCAGGGCGAATTCGAGACAGGACCGATCCGGCACGCCATCACCGCAGGCGCCGTCTACATGCTCGCAAAATCCTATAGCAGCACACAGTTCGACTGGGTCAACGACTTTGACGGCAACATCTATCAGGACCAGACATTCCGCGTCACCCGCCCGATCAGCTTCGCGCTGGCCGACGGCCATACCGAAGAACAGCAGCGCGCCCTTTTCCTGAGCGACACGCTGTACATCGGCGACCATGTCCAGGCGATCGCCGGCGGACGTTATACCCGCTACAAATCGGTGCCGAGCGCCGGTTCCGCGACACCTGCCTACAAGACCAACAATTTCTCACCCACGCTGGCGCTGATAGTAAAGCCGTCCGCCTACGCATCGATCTACGGCAGTTATGTGGAATCGCTCGAGCCCGGCGAGCGGGTCGGCGGCGAATATGTCAATTTCGGCGAAGTACTGAAGGCCACCGTCAGCAAGCAGTACGAACTGGGCGTCAAATATGAGCATCAGGGCCTCAGCCTGACCGCCGCGGCGTTCCGCATCGAACGTGCCAACACCGCCGCATTCATACTGGGCGATGAGGATGGCGACGGCGAAAGCGACGGCAGGATCCTGACGCAGGATGGCCGTTCGATCTACAAGGGCGTGGAAGCCAATGTGAGCTATCGCCTGGGGCAGGACCTGCGGCTGGGCGCCGGTGTGCTGCGCCTCGACCCAACGCTGAGCGCGCTTTCCGCCAATCAGGGCAACACGCCGAGCGAAGCGTCGAAGTGGCAGGTCACGGGCAATGCCGATTATTATGTGTCGGCCGTCCCCGGCCTCAGCATTCACGGCAATGTCCGCTATTTCGGCAAGGCGCCGGTCAGCGATCTCAACATTCTCTACTTCCCCGACCGCACGATCGCGAGTGCAGGCTTCCAGTATGAAACGCTGGTCGGAGGCAGAAAGGTCACCTTCACAGGCAACGTCAACAACCTGTTCAATGCGAAATACTGGAGCATGCAGAACTTCGGAGAAGGCATCAACGGGTCGCTGAGCGCCAAAATCTTCTGGTGATCCGGGTCGCAGGCTGAAAGACCGCCGACCTCTTGCGAGGCCGGCGGTCCAAGGAGAGGACATGCAATTGCCTTGCGTCCGAGACCGGCGCGACCCGGGGCCATCGGACCGATCCGCCACTCCCCCCGGTCGTGGCGGTCCCCATCGGCGCGACCCGCTGGACAGGCCCCTCATATTCCCGCGCCGACCGCTACTCAATCAGACAATGGTCGTAGGACACACATGTTTTCAATAACTTGATTGGTTAACAGCACGGAATGCGGGCCATCACTGGCGCATGGGCAAAAATATCAGCGCGGCCAGACCGGGACCATTATCCTCCAGTGACAAATGCCCGCCATGCAAGCGCGCCACGGCCTCCACCAGCGCGAGGCCCAGCCCCGCTCCCGGACCGGATCGGGCGCTGTCCAGCTTGCCGAACCGGCGCAATGCCTGCGACCGCTGATCGGGGGCAATGCCCGGACCATTATCTTCCACGGCCAGCGCGATGCGTCGCCCGTCGGACGTTTCATGGACGCCAAGGCGCAGCACGATCTTCGTCCCGCCATAACGCAGCGCATTGTCGATCAGGTTGCTCAGCGCCTGCGACAGCATCTCGCGATTGAGCGGCATGGGCGGCACGTCCGCATCGGCCTTCACGGACAAGGCGACGCCGGCATCCTGCGCCAGCGGCTCATACAGATCGGCCAGTTCCTCCAATATGCTGGACGGCGCTATCCGCTCCAGATCGCCCTGGTCGGCCAGCGCCTCCGCGCGTCCGATCTGCAGCAAGGTTGTCAGCATGCGCATCAGCAGGTCGGTTTCCAGCAGCGCCGCATCCATCGCCGCGACGGCCGCGGGCGCATCCGCCTCCTCCGCCGCCCGTTCCACCTTGGCGCGCAGGCGCGCAAGCGGCGACCGCAGATCATGCGCGAAGCCGTCGGTCATCAGGCGCAGTTCGTCCAGTAGCCGTTCGATGCGGTCGAGCATCATGTTCACGCGCTGGGCGAGCCCGTCAAAGGCATCGGTGCCGCCCGAAACGATTGCCGCGCGCTGGCGGATGTCGCCCGCGCTGACCCTGTCCACAGCCGCTGCGATGACCCGCAGACGGCGCGACACATAGACGACGATGACCAGCGCCCCTGCCCCGCCCAGCAGGATGGAAAGCAATGCGGACCAAAGCAGGGCCCGTTCCAGCGCGTGCTGCATCTGCTGGCGATCATCGATCAGCCGGCCGCTCAGGATCAGCATGTCGCGATCGACACGGCGCACTTCATAGCCGGTGTCGCGCGCCTGATCGTCCATGCGCCCGCCCAGGGCAGCGATGGCGAAGCGCGCGGGCTCGACACGGACGGGTACCGTGCCAACCTGGGCAAACGGCGCACGCGCCCCGTCATAGGCCGCCACGACCAGCGCCGCATCGCCGCTTGCCCGCATGTCCGCGATTGCCCGCGTCAGCCCTGCGCGGCCGTCATCGCGCCACGCGGCCTCCAGATCGTTCGCCTGTGCCGCGACCTGATCCCGCAGCCGTGCGAGCGCGTCGTCCCGCAACTGACCGTAGAGCAAGCCAAGCACGCCAAGGTTGCACAGGAACACCAGCGCCGTCGTCAACAACGCCAGGCGCGCGGTGGTGGAGAGAGATCGGATGTTCAGGAGACTATGCCATCGCCGGACAGGCGATAGCCTGCGCCCCGCACCGTGTGCAGCAGCGGCGTATCGAACCCGTCCTCGATCTTCCGGCGCAGTCGTCCGACGTGCACATCCACGACATTTGTGCCGGGATCGAAATGATAGTTCCAGATCTTCTCCAGCATCATCGTCCGTGTGACGACCTGCCCGGCATGGCGGGCCAGAAATTCCAGCAGCGTATATTCGCGCGCCACCAGCCGTATTGGCCGCCCTGCCCGCTTCACCGTGCGGGACAGCAGGTCGATCTCCAGGTCGCCCACGATCAGGTTCGTCGGCGCGGCGTCGCCCGCCGCATCCACGCGGCGGAGCAACGCTTCGGCGCGCGCCAGCAATTCGGCGAAGGAAAAGGGCTTGGTCAGATAATCGTCGGACCCGCCGCGCAGGCCCGCAATGCGGTCATCCACGCTATCGAGCGCGGACAGGATCAGCACCGGCGTCAGGATCGCGGCCGCGCGCAGCGCCTTCAGCACCGCCAGACCGTCCATGCCGGGCAGCATCCGGTCCATGACGATCAGGTCGTGGACGCCTTCGCTCGCCAGAAACAGGCCGTCGCGGCCATCGCCTGCGACATCGATGGCGAAACCGGCTTCCGCAAAGCCCTTGGCGATATAGGCGGAAACCGCGGGGTCATCCTCGATGATCAGCATCTTGCGCGTCATCGCCTGTCCGTCCTCGTCGGCTGCGTCGAGCCGGGTCCGGCAGAGATAGAAGAATGGCGGCCCGGCGCAAGGATCAAGACCGGGACCGCCATTCTCCGGGAGTGGAACCCGCCGCCGCGTCGGACGGATCGGCAGGTTCCGGGGCATTGTGCGAAGCGCGACACTCAGGGGGCCGGCCGCGCTTCGCGCAGCGCTTACTTGTGCGCATCCTTCTTCTTGGGCGCCTTCTCGACCTTTGCGGTGTCGGTCGACTTGGTCTTGGCAGAAGCGATCGTCGGTGCGGCGATCAGCGACAGGACAGCGAGCGAAGACAGGATCTTGGCGTTCATGATATTTTACTCCGATGATCAGGCAGCGGCCCGGAGGGTCGAGAACCGGGCCGCTGATAGGGTTATGATCCAGGGCGATCTTCATGGCGGTGACGGCCGCATGAACTTTTTGTCATCCGGCAAAAACAGGGTTATTTTTTAGCTAACTTGCCGAATGGAGAGGGCCGTGCGGCGGCATGCTTTCTGTTACAATTTTTGCACTGCCGCATGACCGTATAAAGACCTAAGCCATTGGAACGGGGGGCACATCAGGGGAGTGCCAAAATGCACCAGACAGAAATGCAGATACTGCGTCACCGCCGCGACAGGCGGCACGTGATGCAGGCCATCAACCATCAAAGGAGGATCCGCGCGCTGCGCGCCATGACCGAATTGTCGGGCCTTTTACGCGACACTGAAGCAGAACCGGCCTAGAATATCCTGCGGAAAAGTGGGAACCGCTGCTCCGCAAAAACGATGCGGCAACACATAACGAGAGCAGACGAACTCCATCCGATGGAACGCAGCCTGCTCCAGGGGCATTGCCCGGCAGCCGGAGGCGCGCTAAGGGCTGGCGCGTCATCCGGGGAGTAGCCGGCCGCACGACATGTGCGGACCATGCGTCAACATATTCGGCCGAGAGGTCGTGGCGCATGGGGTGCAGGACGCGGTCCTGCATCGGGCGAGACCAATGGCATCGGTTTTCCGTTCGACCGGGCGGGAAAGCCGATGGCATTGCGTCGTTTCACCGCCCGGTCCGGATATTTGCCCATGGAAGCCCTGCTCACATCGACTGCCCTCGTCGCGCTCGCCGAAATGGGCGACAAGACGCAATTGCTCGCCATGTTGCTGGCGACGCGTTTCCGCAAACCGCTGCCCATCATCATGGGCATCCTGATCGCGACGGTCGCCAACCATTTCCTCGCCGCGCTTGTCGGTCATCAGGTGGCGGGCCTGCTGACCAGCGACTGGTTCCGCTACGCCGTGGCGATCAGCTTCATCGCGATGGCCGGCTGGACCCTGATCCCCGACAAGATCGATGAGGACGCCCCGCTCAAGGCGCCGTCAAAGGCCGGCGTGTTCGTCACGACACTCGTCGCCTTCTTCCTGGTGGAAATGGGCGACAAGACGCAGGTCGCCACCGTGGCGCTGGGCGCACGCTTTGACAATCTGTTCGCCGTCACGGCTGGCACCACGCTGGGCATGATGATCGCCAACGTGCCCGCGGTGATCTTTGGCGAGGCGCTGGCCAAGCGCGTACCGATGCGCGCGCTTCAACTGGGCGCCGCGCTGTTGTTCCTGCTGCTGGGTCTATGGATGATCGCCGGATTGCAAGGCTGGTTCTAACTTAACCCATCGCTTCCAGCGCCTGCGCAAAGTCGGCGATCAGATCGTCGGCATCCTCGCACCCTATCGAGATGCGCACCATATTGTCGTCGATCTCCAGCGCCCGCTTGCGCTCCGGCGGTACGGACAGATGCGTCATGGCCGCCGGGTGGCTGGCCAGCGTCTCCGTGCCGCCCAGGCTGACCGCCAGCTTGGCGATCTTCAGCGCATCGAGAAAGGCGAAGGCCTCGGCTTCCCCGCCCTTCAGATAGAGCGAGAAAGTGGAGCCTGCGCCCGTGCAATGCCGGTCGTAGATATCACGCTGGCGATCGCTGGCAGGGAAGCCGAGATAGACGACCCGCTCCACCTGCGGCTGTTCGCGCAGCCAGGCGCACACCTTCGCTGCATTCTCGCCGGCGCGCGTCATCCGCAGTTCTAGCGTCTCCAGACTGCGGAGCAGCATCCAGGCGCTGTGCGGGTCCAGTATGGTGCCGATGGTGTTGCGCATCATGCGGATGCGATCGACCAGCGCCTTGCCGCCCAGCACCCCGCCCGCCACCAGATCGCTATGACCGCCCGCATATTTGGTGAGCGAATAGACGACAAGGTCCGCGCCATGCTCCAGCGGCTTCAGCCACAGGGGGCCGAGGAAGGTATTGTCGATGACGATCGG
>Ga0209066_10000894_pt1 | contig 41323 bp, 31 predicted proteins | sample All_14_2_FD_187198 | JGI IMG/M metagenome (GOLD analysis project Ga0209066, IMG submission 187198) | Freshwater microbial communities in response to fracking from Pennsylvania, USA - Allegheny Zone_MetaG_DW_15 (SPAdes) (version 2) ... | reverse complement strand
CGTGTTCGCGCGCAACAAGGCGGGCGTGTGCCTGCTGGGCACGTCGCAAGGCGTCAAGACCTTGACATTCTGATTCAGGAGCAGCCGACATGGGCGCACAGTGGAAAGCAAAGCACAAGGACGTCGCGGCCAATGCCAAGGGCAGGCTGTTCGGCAAGTTGGCCAAAGACATCATGGTGGCCGCCCGCCACGGTGCGGACCCCTCTGCCAACGCGCGCCTGCGCCTGGTGGTGGAGCAGGCCCGAAAGGTGTCCATGCCCAAGGACACCCTGGAGCGCGCCATCAAGAAGGGCGCCGGGCTCACGGGTGAGGCGGTGCATTTCGAGCATGTGATCTATGAGGGCTTTGCCCCGCATCGCGTGCCGGTGATGGTGGAGTGCCTGACCGACAACGTGAACCGCGCAGCGTCCGACATGCGTGTGTTGTTCCGCAAGGGCCAACTGGGCACGTCCGGCTCGGTGGCCTGGGATTTCGACCACGTGGGCATCATCGAAGCCGAAGCGGCGACGGCCGGTGCCGACGCGGAGTTGGCGGCCATCGAGGCCGGTGCGCAAGACGTGGAGCCGGGCGATGAAGACGGCACCATGCTGTTCTGGACCGACCCCACGGATCTGGACCTGGTCAGCCGCGCGCTGCCGGCCCAGGGCTTTCGGGTGCTGACGGCCAAGCTGGGCTACCGGCCCAAGAACCCCGTGGATGCCGCCAGCCTGAGCGCCGAGGCCCTGGAAGAGGTCGAAGCCTTCCTGGCCGCGCTCGATGACAACGAGGACGTGCAGAACGTCTTCGCTGGCCTGAATGCTTGACCTCGACGCGCCGGCGGCGGCGCTCATCCTTGTCATCAATGTGTGCGCCAGCCTGTTCGGGCTGTATCGCTCGCCCCAGATGATCGAGCGCCACCTGTTTCGCCCGTATTGGTTCTTCAGACAGCGCCAGTACGTGACGGTGATCAGCAGCGGTTTCCTGCACGCCGACGTGCCCCACCTGCTGTTCAACATGTTCACGCTGTGGGCCTTCGCGTTTCCGCTGGAGCCCGTGATGGGCACCGCGAGCTTCGTAGCGCTCTATGCCTTCGGCTTGCTGGTCAGTGGTGCGGGCACCTATGTCCAACACCGAAACGACCCCGGCTATCGTTGTCTGGGGGCCTCGGGGGCGGTGCTGGCGGTGCTGTTTGCGTCCATCGTGTACTTCCCCACCGCTTCGCTGTTCATCATGCCCATCCCAGTGCCGATTCCGGCGCCGCTGTTCGCGGTGGGCTACATCGCTTACAGCTGGTACGCCTCGAAGCAAAACCGGGGGCGCATCAACCACGACGCCCACCTGGCGGGCGCCGTGGCCGGGCTCGTGTTCGTGGCGCTTACCGAACCCGGCTTGTTCGGGTCGGCGTGGGCGCGCTTTGCGGCTTAAGCCGGCACGTCAGGTCGACACGTTCAGGTAGACAGGTAGGCGAGCACACCCTGCGCAGACTGGCGACCCGTTGCCATCGATGCCGTCAGCAGGTAGCCGCCCGTGGGCGCTTCCCAGTCCAGCATCTCGCCGGCGCAGAACACGCCGGGCAGCTGCTGGAGCATCAGGTGCGCGTTCAGCCCCTCGAAGCGCACGCCGCCGGCGGTGCTGATGGCCTCGTCGATGGGGCGGGGCGCCTTCAAGGTGATCGGCAGGGCTTTGAGTGCTTGCGCCAGTTGAGCCGGGTCGTTCAATTGCGCGGGGCTCAGCACCTCGTGCAGCAGCGCCATTTTCAGGCCCTGGATGCCCAGCCGGCTTTTCAGGTGGGTCGAGAGGCTGCGCGGCCCGCGGGCGCGCGAGGTCTCGGCGAGCACCTGCTCCGGCGTGTGCGAGGGCAGCAGGTCCAGGTAGACCGTGGCATGACCGTGCGCCGCAATCTGATCGCGGATGGCAGCGGAGAACGCATAGATCAGGCTGCCTTCCACCCCGGTGTCCGTCATGACGAACTCGCCCTGTTGTCGGTGGGTGTGGCCGTGCTGGTCAGTGAACTGCAGCGCCACCGGCTTGATGGGTTGCCCGGCAAACTTCTGGCGCAGGAAATCGCTCCAACCCGTGCGGTCTGGGCCGGTGGCGGCCACGTCAAAGCCGCAATTGGCCGCTTGCAGGGGCGCCACGTCCACCCCCCGCGCCTGCAGCCAAGGCCACCAGGCGCCGTCCGATCCCAGCCTTGACCAGCTGCCACCGCCCAGAGCCAGCACGGTGGCCCGAGGGCTCACGGTCAGCTCACCACTGGGCGTGTGGAAGCGCATTGCCCCCGACTCATCCCAACCCAGCCAGCGATGGCGCATGTGAAAACGCACGCCGGCTTCGCGCAGGCGGTGCAGCCAGGCGCGCAAGAGCGGCGCGGCCTTCATGTCGGTCGGAAACACCCTGTGGGAAGTGCCGACAAAGGTGCTGATGCCCAGGCCCTGGGCCCAGGCGCGCAAGTCGTCTGGCGTGAAAGCGTTGATCAGGGGCGCCAGTTGAGCCTCGCGCGCGGCAAATCGGCTGACAAAGCGCGGCAGTGCTTCGGCGTGCGTCAGGTTCAGCCCGCCACGGCCCGCCAGCAGGAACTTGCGGCCGACCGAAGGCATGCTGTCATACAGGTCAACCTGCACACCCTGGGCAGACAGCACTTCGGCGGCCATGAGGCCGGACGGGCCGCCGCCGATGATCGCAACGGCGGGCTGGACGGTGGTGCCGCCAGCCGGAGAGTCAGGAGAAGTCAAGGGTCAGAAACGGAAACCGGGAGGGGCATTGCCGGCAGGGTTGCCAGGCGCGGAGTTGAACTGAGGCGGCGGGAGCGTGCCGGCCTCGGGTTCAGGTTCGGATTTGGGCGCAGCCGCTGGCGCCAGCGGCGTGGCAGCCGGGTGGCGATACGTGGGCGGCAGCGCCGACTCGCTGGGGTAACCGGCAGCGTCCAGGTAAGACGTCCACTCGCCTTGCTCGTAGCCGGCAATCTGTTTGCTGCCAATGCGGATCACGGGTACCTGATTGGTGCCTTCTCGGCTTTGCAGCGCGCGGGCGTCGTCCGAGGTGTTCACGGTCTTCTCGGTGAAGGGGATGCCTCGGCTCTTGAGCAGGTTGCGGCCCGCATCACAGGGGGCGCAACTGGTGCCGGTGTAGAGCGTGACCGGGTAGCGTGCCACCACGTTGCGCAGGGCATAAGGCAGGTCGACATTGCCGGCTGCCGTGCCCGACGATTTGACTGCCTGGGACGGTCGATCGACCGGGGGGCGGTCGGTGTAGGTGACGCGGCCATCGGGGCCGACCACCTTGTATTGCGCCAAGGCCGGCGCTGACACGCCTGCACAGAGCAATCCGCTGACCAATGCACTCACCACAACGCGGTTCATCTTCAACTCCCTCAGCCCCTTGGGGTACTCAACTCATGCCTTGATGACGCAGCAAGGCGTCGATGCGCGGTTCGCGGCCCCGGAAGGCCTTGAAGTTCTCCATGGCCGAACGGCTACCGCCCGCCTCGAGAATGGTCTCACGGTAGCGACGACCGACTTCGGGGCTCAACACCCCTGACTCGGCGGTCGCGGCTTCCTCGAAAGCAGCGTACGCATCCGCAGAGAGTACCTCAGCCCACTTGTAGCTGTAATAGCCTGCCGCGTAGCCGCCTGCAAAGATGTGTGAAAAGCTGTGCTGAAAGCGGTTGAAAGCCGGCGGGATGTTGACGGCCACTTCAGCGCGCACCTCGTCGACCACCTTCTGAACGTTCGCGTCAGCGCCGGGTTCGGCGTGCAGGCGCATGTCGAACAGCGAGAACTCGATCTGGCGCAGGGTCTGCATGCCGCTCTGGAAGTTCTTGGCGGCGACCATCTTGTCGAACAGCGCGCGCGGCAGGTGCGCGCCGGTGTCGACATGGCTGGTGAGCTGCTGGACCACGTCCCACTCCCAGCAGAAGTTCTCCATGAACTGGCTGGGCAGCTCGACCGCATCCCACTCCACGCCGCTGATGCCCGACACCCCAATGTCGTTCACTTGCGTGAGCATGTGGTGCAGGCCGTGGCCGAACTCGTGGAACAGGGTGGTGACGTCGTCGTGGGTGAGCAGGGCCGGCTTGTCGCCCACGCCCTTGGCGAAGTTGCACACCAGGTGGGCCACCGGGGTCTGGGTGCCCTGGGTGTCGGGGCGCGTCCAGCGGCCACGTACGTCGTCCATCCAGGCGCCGGGGCGCTTGCCAACGCGGGCGTAGGGGTCGAGGTAGAACTGGCCGATCAGCTGGCCGGCCCGCTCGATGCGGAAGAAGCGCACCGACTCGTGCCACACGGGTGCGGTGTCGGGCTGAATCTGCACGTCGAACAGCTTTTCGATCAGGCCGAACAGGCCCTTGAGCACGGTGGGCTCGGTGAAGTACTGTTTGACTTCCTGGTCGCTGAAGGCGTAGCGGGCCTCCTTGAGCTTTTCGCTCACGTAGGCCACGTCCCAGGCTTGCAGATCGGGCAAGTCGCACTCGGCGCGGGCAAAGTCGCGCAACTCGGCCATGTCCTTCTCGGCAAACGGACGGGCGCGCTGGGCCAGGTCGCGCAGAAAATGCATCACCTGGTCCGGGCTGTCGGCCATCTTGGGCACCAGCGACACCTCGGCATAGTTGGCGTAGCCCAGCAGGCGGGCTTCTTCCTGGCGCAGCGCCAACAGGTCGCTCATCAAGGCGGTGTTGTCGCGCTCTTCAGGCCCGAACTCGCTGGCGCGGGTGGCGTAAGCGCGGTACATCGTTTCGCGCAGCGCGCGGTTGCTGGCGTACTGCATGACGGGCAGGTAGCACGGCATGTGCAAGGTCAGCTTGTGACCCTCTTTGCCTTCTGATTCGGCTGCGGCACGGGTGGCGTGCAGCACATCCTCGGGCACGCCCGCCAGTTCATCGGCCCGCACGTAGCAGCTGTAGGCATCGGTGGCGTCCATCACGTGTTCGGAAAAGGCCTGCGACTTGGCCGCGTGCTCTTCCTGGATGGCCGCAAAACGTGCCTTGGCTTCGCCTTGCAGCTCGGCGCCACCCAACACAAAACCGCGCAGCGCCAGGTCGAGGGCGCGTTGCCTTGCCGGGCTCAGACGGCGCTCGGGGTCGAGCCCCTTTTGGGCTTCGTTGAGGGCCTTGTACTTGGCGTACAGGCGCTCATCCGAGCCCAGGCGGGTGTAGAACTCGGTGATGCGCGGTAGGTTCTCGTTGTACGCGGCGCGGATCTCCGGGGTGTCGGCCACACTGTTGAGGTGACCCACGGCACCCCAGGCACGGCCAAGGCGCTCGGTGCTCACATCCAGCAGCAGGGACAGGGCGTCGTAGTCCGGCGGCACGTCCGGGCCGGTGACCTTGGTCAGCGCAGCTTCGGCATCGGCCAGCAGCACGTCCAGGGCTGGCGTCACGTGTTCGGGCTTGATCTGATCAAACAGGGGCAAGCCGGTGGTGTCAAGCAGTGGGTTGGTGCTCATGGGGGATCCGGGAGAAGCGCAAGAATGTCCTGTGCGGTAGATGGGGGGCCACCGAGGAAATGCAAGGCCGACGCGGTACGGGCGTCGGCCCAGGGGTGATCAGGCCTGGGCGGCGGCGCGCTCGGCCGCTTCCATGGTGTTGACCAGCAACATGGTAATCGTCATCGGGCCGACCCCACCTGGCACGGGGGTGATGTAGCCGGCCACTTCCGCGCAGCCTGCAAAGTCCACGTCGCCGCAGAGCTTGCCTTCGTCGTTGCGGTTCATGCCCACGTCGATCACCACGGCGCCGGGCTTGAGCATGTCGGCGGTCAGCACATTGCGCTTGCCCACGGCGGCGACCACGATGTCAGCCTGGCGGGTCATGGCGCCCAAGTCAGCGGTGCCGCTGTGGGTGATGGTGACGGTGGCATTGGCAGCCAGCAGCATCATGGCCATGGGCTTGCCGACGATGTTGGAGCGGCCAATGACCACCGCGTGCTTGCCGCGCAAGTCTTTCATGCCGATGGACTCGAGCATCTTCATGCAGCCGTAAGGCGTGCAGGCCTTGAAGCCGACTTCACCGACCATCAGGGCGCCGGCGCTGGCGACGTGGAAGCCGTCCACGTCCTTCAGCGGCGAGATGGCTTCGATGACCTTGTGGTCGTCGATGTGCTTGGGCAGGGGCAACTGCACCAGGATGCCGTGGATGCTCGGGTCGTTGTTCAGGGCCTCGACCCGGGTCAGCAGCTCAGCCTCGGTCATGGTGGCGTCGTACTTTTCCAGCACGGAGTGAAAACCGGCCTCTTCGCAGGCCTTGACCTTGTTGCGAACGTAAACCTGGCTGGCAGGGTTCTCGCCCACCAGCACCACGGCCAAGCCGGGTCGGGTGCCCTGGGCGGTGAGGGTGGCGGCGCGTTGGGCGACTTCAGCGCGCAGTTGTTTGGACAGGGCGTTGCCGTCGATGAGTTGGGCGGTCATGGGCTGCTCCGATGGGGGTGCAATCAAAGGGTCAATTGAAAAAGGCCGCCACAGCGGGGTGGGCGGCCTTTCAGCGAGAGACGGTCAAGACCGTGCTCTGGGCGGTGGCTTACTTGGCTGAGCTTGCGGCAGGTGCGTTGGCACCCAGGGCAATCTTGAGCAGGTCGGCCACGGTGTTGGCGTTGAGCTTTTCCATCACGTTGGCACGGTGGGCTTCCACCGTCTTGATGCTGATGCCCAGGTCGTCGGCGATCTGTTTGTTCAGGCGGCCGGCGACGATGCGCTCGAGCACCTGTGCCTCGCGGGTGGTCAGGCGCGACAGCAGGGCATCGCGGCTGGCGGCTTCTTGCGACTGCGAGAAGGCGGTGCGGGCCTCTTCCAGCATGCGCTCGACCAAGGCGACCAGGGCGTCTTCCTTGAAGGGCTTCTCGATGAAGTCCATCGCGCCCTTTTTCATGGTGTTGACAGCCATGGGCACGTCACCGTGGCCGGTGATGAAGACGATGGGCAGAGGCGACTTGCGCTCCAGCAGCTTGTCTTGCAGCTCCAGGCCGCTCATGCCATCCATGCGGATGTCGGCGATCAGACAGGCGACTTCACGGGGATCGAAACGCGCCAGAAAGGATTCAGCCGAGTCGAAACAGCGGACGCGGTAGTCCTTGCCTTCCAGTAGCCATTGCAACGAGTCGCGCACGGCTTCGTCGTCGTCAACCACATACACAGTGCCTTTTTTCGGGATCAAGCTCATGGTTCTTCGGCAAGTAAATCGGTGGGAAAAGGAAGACCTGTGTCGGCCTCGTCGCAGTTGTCGATCGGGAGGGTGAACGTGAACCGGCACCCCATGACCACCTGACCATTGTAGATGTTCTCGGCCTTGATGCGACCGTGGTGCGACTCGATGATCGATCGGCACAGGCTCAGACCGATGCCCAGGCCCTCAGCCTTGGTCGAGTGGAAGGCCTCGAACAGGCGGGCCAGCATGTCTTCGCGCATGCCCGGACCACCGTCGGTGACGGAGAACTCCACCACCTCACCTTGATCCTCGATGTGCCGCTGCTGCACGCGCAGGTCGATGTGGCGGCGCGATTGCGGCGTTTGCCCGGAGTCGATTGCTTCGGCGGCGTTCTTGAGCAGATTGAGTAGCACCTGCTCGATCAGGATGGGGTCGGCCATGATCGTGGGCAGGCGGTTGGCCACCGTCGAATTGAGGGTGACACGGCGACGCTTCATCTCGAACACGGCCAGCTCCAGCACGGCATCGATGATGTCGCGCACCCGCGCGGGCTGGCGTTGAGGCTCGCTGCGCTTCACGAACTGGCGGATGCGGTGGATGATCTGGCCGGCACGTTGGGCCTGACGCGAGGTTTTCTCCAGGGCGCCCACCAGCTGTTCGTTGTCGATGTTGCCGGACTGCACGCGGCTGATCATGCCGCTGCAGTAGTTGGAGATGGCGGCCAGTGGCTGGTTGAGCTCGTGCGCGACGGTGGACGCCATCTCGCCCATGGTGATGAGGCGGCTGGTGAACTGTGACTTTTCAGCCTGGCGGGCGGCGGCGTCTTCGGCCTGCTTGCGCGCGGTGATGTCGGTGGCGATCAGCATCTGGGCCAGGTTGCCGTCGGTCCACTGCACGTAGCGGGCGCGCACGTCGAACCACTTCTGCACGTTGTCCATGTAGACCTCGTGCGTGTCGCTGCCGGCATCGGTGAGGTTGTGGGTGGGCAGGCCGCCAAAGTGGTCCACGGACTCGTCGCGGTCGATGATCTCGTCGGGCATGACCTGTCCCCCGGTGAGCTGCACGTGCGCTTCCGGGTTGCCGCCAAACCAGAGGCGGTAGGAACGGTTGGCAAACAGCATTTCGCCCCGCTGAACCGACATCACGGACACGGCCGCGTCCAGCCCCTCCAACACGGTGGTGAAGCGCTCGTGGGCGGCGGTGAGCTGGTCGCGCACGCGCTTGGCTTCGGTGATGTTGGTGACCGAGGTCATCCAGCCGGTCTGGTTGCCCTCGGCATCGATCAGGGGCGAGACGTACATGCGCGCGTCGAACTGGCTACCGTCACGGCGCTCCATGTTGAGCTCGACGCCCCCCATGGGGCTGCGGCCCATCAGCTCCTGCTGGCACATGCGGTGGAATTCTTCGAGGCGGTCGCGCGGCCAGTAGGGGTAGGGCGGGAGCGCGCCGATGAGTTCGTGCTCGGCAAAGCCGGTCATGGCGCAGAAGGCCGGGTTGACGTAGGTGATGCGGCCTTCCAGGTCGATGGTGCGCATGCCGGTCAGCATGGAGTTTTCCATCGCACGCCGGAAGTTGGTCTCTTGCACGAGCGTTTTCTGGATGTCGGCACGGCGGCGCATGTGGCGCAGCGTGCCGACCAAGGTCCACACGGTGAGCAAGGACAGGGCGACGACCATCCAGAACAGGGTGCTGCCGACCAGGCTGGACGAGGTTTTGAACCCCATGCCACGCAAGAGCAGGCCATTGCCGATGGGCGTGACGATGACGTCGTGGACGAAGCTGGGTTTGGCGGATCGGGAGGTGACCGCTCCGACCGAACTGGTCAGCAGGTCGCCGTCGGCGCGCACCAGGCTCATGGCGTGGCGCTGCATCACCTCTTGCGGCACCTGGTGGCGCATGAGGGCTTCGAGGGAGTATTCGGCGACGATGGCGCCCGCAAAACCCTGCCGATCCACCATGGGCAGGTACAGCTGGATGACCTTGCTGCCGGCGCCGTTGAGGAATGGATGTGAGTAAGCGGGTTGGTTGCGCTCCCGCGCCTGCGCGAGGGCCTGCCGGGGCTCGGGCGTCGCATGCAGGGGGGTGTACAGGTCGGCCTGGTTCTCCAGCGGGTCGCGGTCCACCGACTGGCCCGACTCCAGAGACAGGGTCAGGGTGGTGCGAGCGGCCTTGACCTTGGCGTCTGCCAGTAGCCAGGAGATGCTCAAAATCTCCGGGCGCGGGCGCACGAAGTCGCTGGCTTGCAGCATGAACTGCTCGGCGGAGATGGCCTTGAAATTGACGTCGCGGGCCAGGCGTTGCAGGTGTTCCTGGTTTTCGATCAGGCGCAGACGCAGTTGTTGCTGCACGACCTCGGTGTCGCGCTTGACCGATTCTTGCTCCCGCTCCAGTTCCTCATTGCGCAAATACCAGAAGGCCGCAATGATCACCACCAGAAAGAGGAGCACCGACACCAGCGGGCCCAGGGTCGCGTAGCGGTCCTGCTGACTGGGGCTTTGCTTGCGCCACCAGCGCCAGAACAGGCGGTTGGGCGTGTCGGCCTTCGGCGGGCTGGAGGGTGAATTCGGGACGTGATGAGGTGACGGAAATGCCATGGGGTGATTATCAGTCGGCGAAGCTCGCCCTTGGAGAGCGCACTTATCGCTTATATTTTCGGAAGTTTCGCAATGCCACCCTGTTGCGCAAACGATTCGTAGTGTCGGGGCTTTGCCGTTTACCCACGGACCGAAGCCCTGGTGACCACCCTTAAATGGATGGTTTGCCGCTATCAACAATCTGGAGACTTAACCCATGTCTGCTCAAGATCCCATGGCGTCCGCCCCTCAGGACCAGGATCCCCAAGAAACCCGTGAGTGGCTGGACGCCCTGTCCGCCGTCATCGACTCCGAGGGCCGCGACCGCGCCCACCAACTCCTTGAAAATGTGCTCGACCATGCCCGCCAGGCAGGGATCGACATGCCTTTCTCGGCCAATACGGCTTACGTCAACACCATTCCGGTGGAAGACCAGGTTCGCAGCCCGGGCAATCTGGAAATCGAGGGACGGCTGCGCGCTTACATGCGCTGGAATGCCATGGCGATGGTGGTCAAGGCCAATCGCCACAATCCGGAAGACGGCGGCGATCTGGGCGGTCACATTGGCTCGTTTGCCTCGCTGGCGCACATGTTTGCCGCAGGCTTCAACCATTTCTGGCACGCCGAGAGCGAAGGCCACGGTGGCGACTGCATCTACTTCCAGGGCCACGTGTCGCCCGGTGTGTATGCCCGCGCCTACCTGGAAGGCCGCCTGACCGAGGAGCAGTTGCTCAATTTCCGTCAGGAAGTCGATGGCAAGGGGCTGTCGAGCTACCCGCACCCCAAGCTGATGCCGGAGTTCTGGCAGTTCCCGACCGTGTCGATGGGCCTGGGCCCCTTGATGGCGATCTACCAGGCACGTTTCCTGAAGTACCTGCACGCCCGCGGCATTGCCGACACCAGCAACCGCAAGGTCTGGGTGTTTTGCGGCGACGGCGAGATGGACGAGCCCGAATCGCTGGGCGCCATCGGCCTGGCGGCGCGTGAAAAGCTCGACAACCTGATCTTCGTGGTGAACTGCAACCTGCAGCGTCTGGACGGCCCGGTGCGTGGCAACGGCAAGATCGTTCAGGAACTCGAAGGCGAGTTCCGCGGCTCGGGCTGGAACGTGATCAAGCTGCTGTGGGGCAGCGAATGGGATGCGCTGCTGGCCAAGGACAAGGACGGCATCATGCGCAAGATCATGATGGACATCCCGGACGGTGACTATCAGGCCATGAAGGCCAACGATGGCGCCTATGTCCGCAAGCACTTCTTCGAGCGTGATCCACGTGTGGCGGCACTGGTCGCCAACATGACCGACGAGCAGATCTTTGCGCTCAAGCGTGGCGGCCACGATCCGCAGAAGGTGTACGCGGCTTACCACCGAGCTGTGAATCACAAGGGCCAGCCCTCCGTGCTGTTGATCAAGACGGTCAAAGGCTACGGCATGGGCAAGGCCGGTGAGGGCAAGAACACCGTTCACCAGACCAAGAAGCTGACGGATGACGACATCCGCTATATGCGTGATCGCTTCAATCTGCCGATCCCGGACAGCGAGCTGCCGAAGATCCCGTTCTACAAGCCCTCCGAAGATTCACCGGAGATGCGGTACCTGCACGAGCGTCGCAAGGCACTGGGTGGCTACCTGCCGCACCGCCGCGTGAAGGCCGACGAGCAGTTCACCATCCCGCCGCTGGACACGTTCAAGGCGGTGCTGGAGCCGACGGTCGAGGGCCGCGAGATTTCCACCACCCAGGCGTATGTGCGTTTCCTGACGCAGCTGCTGCGTGACCAGGCCCTGGGCCCCCGTGTGGTGCCCATTCTGGTGGACGAGGCGCGCACCTTCGGCATGGAAGGCCTGTTCCGTCAGATCGGCATCTACAACCCTGCAGGTCAACAGTACACCCCGGTCGACAAGGACCAGGTGATGTACTACCGCGAGGACAAGGCCGGTCAGATCCTGCAAGAAGGCATCAACGAAGCCGGTGGCATGTCGAGCTGGATTGCGGCGGCGACGAGCTACAGCACGAGCAACCGGATCATGATCCCGTTCTACGTGTACTACTCGATGTTCGGCTTCCAGCGCGTGGGTGACTTGGCCTGGGCGGCCGGTGACATGCAGGCGCGCGGCTTCCTGCTGGGCGGCACGTCGGGGCGGACCACGCTGAACGGCGAAGGTCTGCAGCACGAAGATGGTCACAGCCACATCCTGGCCGGCACCATCCCGAACTGTGTGTCGTATGACCCGACGTTTGCGCACGAAGTGGGCGTGATCCTGCACCATGGCCTCAAGCGCATGGTCGAGAACCAGGAAAACGTGTACTTTTACCTGACGCTGCTCAACGAGAACTACGCGATGCCGGGCCTCAAGCAGGGCACGGAAGAGCAGATCCTCAAGGGCATGTACCTGCTGCAGGAAGGCGAAGCCGGCAAGACCTGCGTGAACCTGCTGGGTTCGGGCACGATCTTGCGCGAGTCGATCGCCGCCAAGGTGCTGCTGGAATCCGACTGGGGTCTGTCGGCCAACGTGTGGAGTTGCCCGAGCTTCAACGAGCTGACCCGCGATGGTCAGAATGCCGATCGCTTCAACCTGCTGCATCCGCTGGAGACGCCGAAGCTGCCGTTCGTGACGGAGCAGTTGCAGCCGTTCGACGGCCCCGTGGTGGCATCGACCGACTACATGAAGGCCTACGCCGAGCAGATCCGTCCCTTCATCCCGAAGGGCCGCAGCTACAAGGTGCTGGGCACGGACGGTTTCGGTCGCAGCGACTTCCGCAGCAAGCTGCGCGAGCACTTCGAAATCAATCGCCATTACATCGTGGTGGCCGCCCTCAAGGCGCTGGCCGACGATGGCAAGTTGCCGCTGGCCAAGGTGGCCGAGGCCATTCAGAAGTACGGGATCAAGGCTGACAAGGTCAACCCGCTGTACGCCTGAGGCTCTCAGACACCGAACCGAGGCTCAAGCCCTGCGCCACCGATGTGCGCGGGCTTGGGCTGTCGAACCAACGTATGACGTCGTCCTGAATGGAGACACAAAATGGCATTGATTGAAGTGAAGGTCCCTGACATTGGGGACTTTGATGAAGTGGCGATCATCGAGGTGCTGGTGAAAGCCGGCGATACCGTGAAGGCCGAACAGAGCTTGATCACGGTGGAGTCTGACAAGGCTTCGATGGAAATTCCGTCTTCCCACGCGGGCGTGGTGAAGGAGTTGAGGGTGGCTTTGGGTGACAAGGTGAGCACGGGCTCCCTGGTCCTGATGCTGGAGACGGCTGATGGTGCCGCTGTGGCTTCGGCTGCCGCAGCAACTGCCGTGGCTGCACCGGCGGCCTCTGCGCCGGCGCCTGAGACGGCTCCGGTTGCTGCGCCTGCAGTCCCTGCTTCGGCACCTGCCAGTGCACCCGTGGTGGACACCGCTGCGGTGGCTGCACCGGCTGCCGCTGTCGCGGCGGCGGTCTTGCCGGCGCATCAGCCGGGCACACCTTCGGCGGCTCTGCCGCACGCCTCGCCGAGCATCCGCAAGTTTGCGCGCGAGCTGGGCGTGCCGCTGGCCGAGGTCAAGGGCTCCGGCTTCAAGGGCCGCATCACCCAGCATGACGTGCAGAACTTCGTGCGCACGGTGATGACGGGCAGCTTGCAGACGGTTGCTCAGCAGGCCAAGGCCCCGGCGGCGGGATCGGAAGGTGCTTTCCCCGGGCTGCTGCCTTGGCCGAAGGTGGACTTCGCCAAGTTCGGTCCGATCGAGCGCAAGGACATGTCGCGCATCAAGAAGATCTCGGGCGCGAACCTGCACCGCAACTGGGTGGTGATCCCGCACGTCACGAACCACGACGATGCGGACATCACCGAGCTGGAAGCCTTCCGGGTTCAGTTGAACAAGGAAAACGAGAAGTCGGGTGTGAAGGTCACGATGTTGGCTTTCATGATCAAGGCAGCTGTGGCGGCTTTGAAGAAGTTCCCCGAGTTCAACGCCTCGCTGGACGGCGATCAGCTGGTGATGAAGAACTACTTCCACATCGGCTTTGCGGCGGACACGCCCAATGGCCTGGTGGTGCCGGTGATCAAGGATGCCGACCAGAAGGGCATCTTCCAGATCAGCCAGGAGATGTCGGAGCTGGCCAAGAAGGCACGCGACGGCAAGCTGGGTCCGGCCGACATGACGGGCGGTTGCTTCTCGATTTCGTCGCTGGGCGGGATTGGCGGCAAGTACTTCACGCCCATCATCAATGCGCCCGAAGTGGCCATCATGGGGGTGTGCAAGAGCAGCATCGAGCCGAAGTGGGACGGCCAGGCCTTCCAGCCGCGCCTGATGCTGCCGCTGTCGCTGTCGTGGGATCACCGCGTCATCGATGGGGCTTCGGCCGCACGCTTCAATGTGTACTTTGCGTCGCTGCTGGCGGATTTCCGCCGCATCGTGCTGTGATCGGGAGAACGACATGGCATTGATTGACGTACAAGTTCCCGACATCGGCGATTTCAAGGACGTGGCCATCATCGAGCTGCTGGTCAAACCCGGCGACACGGTGAAGGCCGAGCAAAGCCTGGTCACCGTCGAGTCCGACAAGGCCTCGATGGAGATTCCGTCATCCCACGCCGGTGTGGTGAAGGAGCTCAAGGTGGCTTTGGGTGACAAGATCAACCAGGGCACGGTGATCCTGACGCTGGAGAGCGCGGATGCGGGGGCTGCGGCCTCGGCCTCGCCCGACGCGGCTCCTGCGGCAGCACCGGCTGCGGCACCGGTCTCGGCGCCTGTCGCTGCGGCGGTGTCTTCGGCACCCGTCGTGGTGGCCCCGGCCCCGGCCGGCAGCTACAGCGGCCCCGTGGACGTCGAGTGTGACGTGCTGGTGCTGGGTGGTGGCCCGGGCGGTTACTCGGCCGCCTTCCGCGCAGCCGACCTGGGTTTGAATGCCGTCATCGTCGAGCGCTACGCCACCCTGGGTGGTGTGTGCCTGAACGTGGGTTGCATCCCGTCCAAGGCGCTGCTGCATGTGGCGGCCGTGATGGATGAGGTGCGTCACCTGGCAGATGCCGGCGTCGAGTTTGCCGAGCCCGGCGTCAACATTGACAAGCTGCGTGGCCACAAGGAAAAGGTCATCGGCAAGCTGACCGGTGGCCTGGCGGCCATGGCCAAGATGCGCAAGGTCACGACCGTGCGCGGTTATGGCGTCTTCATCGACCCGTATCACCTGAAGGTCGAGGAGACCACGGGTGCGGGCCAGGAGAAGACCGGGGCGGCCAAGGTGGTGCGTTTCAAGCGCGCCATCATCGCGGCGGGCTCGCAGGCGGTGCGTTTGCCGTTCTTCCCGCAAGACGAGCGCATCGTGGACTCGACCGGGGCGCTCGCGCTCCAGGGCGTGCCCAAGAAGATGCTGATCGTGGGCGGCGGCATCATCGGCTTGGAAATGGGCACGGTGTACGCCACGCTGGGCGCACGCCTGGATGTGGTCGAGATGATGGACGGCCTGATGCAGGGCGCGGACCGGGATCTGGTCAAGGTCTGGCAGAAGATGAACGCGCCGCGCTTTGACAACATCATGTTGAAGACCAAGACGGTGGGAGCCGAGGCCACACCTGAAGGCATCAAGGTGAAGTTCGAGGGGGACGATGGCACGGGGGGGGGCAAGGTTACCGAGCAGACCTATGACCTGGTGCTGCAAGCGGTCGGCCGCACGCCCAACGGCAAGAAGATCGACGCGGACAAGGCCGGTGTGGCCGTGACCGACCGTGGCTTCATTCCGGTGGACGTGCAGATGCGCACCAACGTGCCGCACATCTTCGCCATTGGTGACCTGGTGGGGCAACCCATGCTGGCCCACAAGGCGGTGCACGAGGCGCATGTGGCCGCGGAAGTGGTCGCGGGTGAGCTGCTGGGAGACGAGAAGCTGGCCAAGGCCCAGTTCGATGCCCGCGTGATCCCGAGCGTGGCCTACACCGATCCGGAAGTGGCCTGGGTGGGCCTGACCGAAGACCAGGCCAAGGCCCAGGGCATCAAGGTCAAGAAGGGGCTGTTCCCATGGTCGGCATCCGGTCGTGCGATTGCCAATGGCCGCGACGAGGGCTTCACCAAGCTCTTGTTCGATGACAGCCCCGAGGCCAACGGCCATGGTCGCATCCTGGGGGGCGGCATTGTCGGCACCCATGCGGGCGACATGATCGGTGAGATCGCGCTGGCCATCGAGATGGGGGCCGACGAGGTCGACATCGGCAAGACGATCCACCCGCACCCAACGCTGGGTGAAAGCATCGGCCTGTGTGCCGAAGCGGCCCACGGCAGTTGCACCGACTTGCCGCCGGCCCGCAAGCGCTGAAGCCATGACGCGCTGTCGCTGACGCGCCCGCGTCAGTGAAAGTCCCGGCTGTGGGTGCTCAGGCGCCCCAGCAGGGGCGTCAAGTCGCGCAGGCGGTGCGCCACCAGATGGCGCACCTCGCCTTCGCGCTGCCATACCCCATAGACCGCCAGCAGCCGTGAGTGCACCAACTCGCGCCGCTGGCGTTCTTTCAGGGCCGGCCACACGATCACGTTGACCGTGCCGGTCTCGTCTTCCAGCGTCACGAAAACCACGCCCGAGGCGGTGCCCGGTTGTTGCCGCACGGTGACGATGCCGCAGGCGCGCGCCAGTCTCCCATTCGGAAAATCAAGCAACTCGCCGGCACTGAGCAGGCGCTGTTCGCTCAACTGTGGGCGCAGCAAGGCCAAGGGGTGCCGGCGCAGCGTCAGGCCTTGGGAGGCGTAGTCGAACACGATCTCTTCGCCCTCAGGGGCGGCGGGCAGGGCCAGCGGGGCTTCGGCCACGGGGGCCTCGCGCAACAGCGGCGGTGCACGGTGCAGGGCCGAAGCTTCCCAGACTTGCTGACGGCGGTGACCCGAGAGGCGCATCAGCGCATCACCCGCAGCCAGGGCGCGCAAGGTGCGCTGGTCGAGGTCGGCTCGGCGGGCCAGGTCGTCCACGTCGGTGAAGGGTGCCTGCTGTCTCGCGGTCACGATGCGCTGGGCCACCTCGGGCGAGAGGCCTGCGAGCAGTCGCAAGCCGAGTCGAACGGCGGGGGCGGCGTGTGGGCTGCGCTGCAGGCCGGTAGGAACCGATTGTGCGAATTTTGCGGAATGTGCAGAAAGCGCAGGCGAGGGCGGCTCCAGGCTGCAATCCCAAGTCGAACACATCACATCGGGTGGACGCACTTCCACACCATGCCTACGCGCGTCCTGCACCAACTGACTGGGTGAGTAAAACCCGAGTGGCTGGGCATTGAGCAGTCCGGCCAAAAAGGCGGCTGGCTCATGGCATTTGATCCAGGCGCTGGCATAGACCAGCAGGGCAAAGCTGGCGGCGTGCGACTCGGGGAAGCCGTAGGAGCCAAAGCCTTCGATCTGCTGGCAGATCTGCTCGGCAAACTCGGGGCTGTACTGATTGGCGCGCATGCCCGCCTTGATGCGCTCCTTGAACTTGTGCACATCGCCCTTGCGTCGCCAGGCGGCCATCGAGCGTCGCAGGTCATCGGCCTCGCCCGCGGTGAAGCCCGCCGCGATCATCGCAATCTGCATGACCTGTTCCTGAAAAATCGGCACACCCAGCGTGCGCTTCAAGGCCGCTTGCAGGCCGCGCGGGTAATCAATGGGTTCCAGCCCCTGACGTCGGCGCAGATAGGGGTGGACCATGCCGCCTTGAATCGGCCCCGGCCGCACCAGGGCCACCTCCACCACCAGGTCGTAAAACTGACGGGGTTTGAGGCGCGGCAGCATGCTCATCTGCGCCCGGCTTTCAATCTGGAAGACGCCGATGGTGTCAGCGCGGCACATCATCTCGTAGCAGGCAGGGTCTTCGCGCGGGATGCTGGGCAGGTCAAAGGGCTGGCCACGCCATTTGCCGATGAAGTCCATGGCCTTGCGCAGCGCGGTGAGCATGCCCAGCGCCAGCACGTCCACCTTGAGCAGGCCCAGCGCGTCCAGGTCATCCTTGTCCCACTGGATGACGCTGCGGTCGGGCATGTTGGCGTTCTCGATGGGCACCATGCGACACAGCGCCCCGCGTGAAAGCACAAACCCGCCGGTGTGCTGGCTCAGGTGACGCGGAAAGCCCACCAGCGTGCGTGTGAGTTCCAGCCATTGCTGCACACGGCGCGTGCTGGGGTCAAGTCCCACTTCTTGCAAGCGCTCGGCCAAGGCGGCGTGGCTGTCCCACCATTGCAGGTTGCCGCTGGCGCGCTCGATCTCGTCCAGGCTGAAACCCAGCGCCTTGCCCACATCGCGCAGGGCGCTGCGGGTGCGGTAGGTGATGACGGTGGCGGTGAGCGCGGCCCGGTCGCGCCCGTAACGGGTGTACAGATACTGGATGACCTCTTCGCGGCGCTCGTGCTCGAAGTCCACGTCGATGTCGGGCGGCTCGTTGCGCTCGCGCGAGATGAAACGCTCAAACAGCAGGGTGCTGTGCTCGGGGTCCACCTCGGTGATGCCCAGGGCGTAGCAGACCACCGAATTGGCCGCGCTGCCCCGGCCCTGGCAGAGGATGTGGCGCGAGCGGGCAAAGCAGACGATGTCGTACACCGTCAGGAAATACTTTTCATAGCCCAACTCGGCAATCAGGGCCAGCTCCTTGTCCAGCTGCGCTTGCACAGTGGCCGACACGCCCTGGGGATAGCGTCGGGTCAAGCCCTCGGCACTGACGCGGCGCAGGAAGCCATCCGCCGATTCGCCCTGAGGGACGATTTCATCCGGGTATTCGTAGCGCAGCTCGTCCAGGCTGAAGGCGCAGCGTGCGGCCACGTCCTGCGTTGCCCGCAACAGGTCGGCGGGATAGCGCTGGGCCAAGCGCAGCCGGCTGCGCAGATGGTGCTCGGCGTGGCGCTCCAGTTGCAGGCCACATGCGGCCAGCGCAAGCCCCACGCGGGTGGCGGTGAGCACATCCTGCAAAGGTTTGCGGGAACGCAGGTGCATGTGGACGTCGCCCGTGGCCACCAGCGGCACCTGTTCGGACTCGCCAATGTGGCGCAGCGTGCGCAGCCACACGGCATCGTCCAGATGGTGGTGCAGGGCCACGCCCAGCCAGCACCGGTCGGCAAAGTGCTGACGCAGCCAGCGGGTGTGCGCCGAAATGGCCTCGGGCGGCGTGTGCCGTTGCGGGATCAACAGCACCAGGCAGTCGCCCCAGGCGGCTGGGTGGATGTCCTCGCGCCTCAGTGGGGCGAGGCCCTTGCCCGGATTGGCGCGGCGCAGGCGGGTGATGAACTCGCACAGCAAGCCGTAGCCAATGCGGTGGCAGGCCAGCACCACCAGCTTGAAGGGCACGGGGTCGTTCACCTCGAACTCGCTGCCCAGCAGCAACTGGAAGGTGGCGGCGCCGGGTACGCCGGCCTCCCGCGCTTTGCGCAAAGCCAGATGGGCGCGCACCACGCCGGCCAGACTGGCCTCGTCGGTCAGAGCCAGCCCCCGGTAGCCCAGGGCCAGCGCCCGCTCGATCAATTCTTCAGGGTGCGAGCCACCGCGCAGGAACGAGTAGTTCGAGACGGCGTGCAGCTCGACGTAGTCGGGCAGATGCGCTGGGCGGTTCATGATCGACCTTATCCTGCGTCACGCAAACAGGCCGTGCAGAAACCAGGCTGGCGTGGCCGTGTCATCGGCGTGTCGGGCACGGAACACCCACAGCAGCCCCGCGCCCGGGCTGCTGGCCAGGTAATAGTCGCGTGTGCAGGCGCTGTCTGGCTGAGCGTTGTCCCACCAACCGGCTTCGACACGGTGGGGGCCGGCCAGCCATTGCAAGCGCCCTTGGTAGTGCGGGTGTTCGTGCTGTCCCTGGGCATCGGGCAGCAGGGTCAAGGGCACAGGCTGGGGCAGCAGCCAACTGGGCTGCGGCCAGGGAGATAGGCCTGCACGAGTGTCGGCCGACGCATCCCGTGCGGCAGGTGGGGCGTGCAAGGCGGCTTGCCAGATCTGGGCATGTTCCAGTCGGTGATCGGCGTGCACCTGGCCCGCCAGCACCCGCTCAGGCCCCAGCCGGGCACTGAGGCGATCCAGCAGCGTCCACAACGCCTCTTTCTGGGCACGTTGAGCCGCTGGTGTGAGCAGGCCATCCGGATGGGCCGTGAGCTGATCGCCCCCTTGCTCGGGAAACAGGCTGTGGCTGTGAGTCACCAGTGGTGCGATCTGCTCTGCCCTCAAGCTGATGTCTTCCACGGGCGCGGCCAGGGTCAGACGCTGCAGGTGCTCGTGCAGCAATTGACTGAGCCGATCAAGATCACGGGTCGGGTTGGACAGCCTCACGGTGTGTTGCCCCGCGTGGGCTTCCTGTCGCCGCAAACCATGGTGCCAGCGCAGGGTGAAAGACTCGACCCCGGCGTGCTGCCCGGCCAGCCAGGCGCACAGGGCCTGCAGCAGCGTGCGTGCGGCATGCAGCAAGGCCGCTGCCGTCTCCACCCTGCCGGGCAACTCCAGCCGTTCATCGAACACGGCAGGCAGCGTCAGCCATGACAAGGGCAGGGGGCTGCGCCCATAGGCCTGGTCCAGGGCCCGCAGCGCGGCCGCATCGAAGCGTCGGCCCAAGCCGCCTCGGGGCAGGGCGCTGACATCGCCCAGCGTGCGACAGCCCAGGCGCGCCAGCGTGCCCGCATGGGGCCGCAGTGCGCTCAGCGTCGTGAAAGGCAGCGTATTCAGCAGTTGCTCTACCGTGCGGGTGTGGGGACGGGCGTCAGCGTCATCGGCCTGCGTGCCACCTTGGGCTAGGCAGTGACGCGCCACACACAGCGCCGCCACAGCGTTCGACGCAAAAGCCCAGGCGGCCACACCTTGCGCCTGGGCACCCTTCACCAGACGGCCACGCAAAGCCTCGCGTCCGCCGAACAAGCGTTCCGAGGCGTGGCACTCCAGCACCACCGCCTCCTCCAACTGCGCCACGCGGGGTGTGAACTGCAAGGCCCACCAGCCCAGAGGCCGCACGTCCAGCGGCTGCCAGGTGGGGGCACTCGCATCGTCCGCCTCATGCTTCGAGGCGGGCAGCAAGGCCATCCAGTTCTGCATGGGGTACCGTCCGTGGGGTGGGGGGCCGCGAGGCGTGGCGAGGCACGCTGGCGGGCAAAGGGGGCGATGCCTGGGCGTGTGCAGGCGATGCCGGGCTGCGCCACAGTTCTGCGACCCCCAGCGGCCAGTGCGGCAGCACAATGGGCTCGGCCAGCAAAGGCCCACGCCGCTTGATCACATGGACTTCAAGTGGGTGAGGGCAGGACCCCAGCGTCAGGTGCAGGCGCAAGGGTGCGGCCGACGACTCTTGCGCAACGCGTGCGGGCCGAAAGGCAAAGAACAGTCCCGGATGCCGCCCGGCGCAGGCCTGCAGGCGTCGGATCTGCTCCGCTCTGGCCTGGGGCAACCAACTGAGCACGGCCGTCACGCAATGCGCCTTCAGCGCCTGCTCTGTGGCCCACAAACGCTCTGCCGCGCCCTCTACATCAATGCGGATCACGCGGTCGGCACGCACCCCTTCTCGCGCCAGCGCGGGCAGGTAAGGCAACTGCGGTGCCCCCACCAGCAGCACCGACCCGCCCTGAGCCACCAAGCGGGCCAAAGCCGGGGCCAGCAAGCGCCACTCGCCCAAGCCCGACTGGGCTTGAAGGATCTCCGTCAGGGTCTGGCAAGGCCAGCCTCCATCGGGCAGCACGGCATCCAGAGCGGCATGGCCGCTGGCCACGACGGGCGCCTGGTGGTGCCCCATCGCCTCGCCCTGCCACACCAGGGCAGCCAGATGCGGCGGCAGCGCCGCAGGCGTGATCGCGCTGCGGTCGGCGTGGACGAGGAACTGAAGGGCGGACATGTTGCGATACTGTGTATTTGTACAGTATCTTAATGCGCAACGAAGCCCGCGTCCAGAGACGTTTCGATGAAAGGGGAACAGGAGGCTGGGTGCGCTGTCCGGGAGCGGGCTGACAAGCGCCAGCTCAACGCAGGCGACTCAGCGCAGTCTGATCAGAACAGCTCAATCAGCGCAGCCAACTCAGAACGCCGGCTTGCCCGACTCCAGTGCCGCCGACTTCAGCATGTCCAGCGTGACGACCTCCAAGGCCTGTTCGTGCGTGGCCTCCAGCGACACAGGCGGTGCCACACCCGCCTCCCAGGCTTCCCGCCAACGGTGCACACACAGGCACCAACGGTCGCCGGGTTTCAGGCCGGGAAAGCGCCACTCCGGGTGCGGGGTGCTCAGGTCATTGCCCCGACTGCGCGAGAAGTCCAGAAAAGCCTGGGTCATGCGCGCGCACACGACATGACGGCCCATATCGTCGCCGCGCGTGCGGCAGCACCCATCCCGAAAGAACCCGGTCACCGGGTCGTAGGAGCAGGCCCGCAAGGGGCCACCCAACACATTGCGCCCAGGCGTCAAGGCCACGCTCATTCAACTCTCCTGCGCATCACATCCAGATCAGGCCTGACCTGGCTTCTTCAGCAAGGTCATGGCGGTACCGATCAGGGCCGACACTTCGCTCATATTGCCCGGCACGATCATCGTGTTGTTCTTCTGCGCCAGTTGCCCATAGGCCTCCACTGCCTTCTCGGCCACCTTCAGGTTCACGGCTTCCTGCCCACCCGGCTGACGAATGGCAGCGGCAATCTTGGCAATCGCATCGGCGGTGGCATCGGCCACGGCGGTGATGGCCGCAGCTTCACCCTGTGCCTTGTTGATCTCGGCCTGCTTCTCGCCCTCGGAGCGGGCAATGAAAGCCTCACGTTCACCCGTGGCGATGTTGATCTGCTCCTGGCGGCGACCTTCCGAAGCCGCAATCAAGGCACGCTTCTCACGTTCGGCCGTGATCTGAGCCTGCATGGCGCGCAAGATTTCAACCGGTGGCGTCAGGTCCTTGATCTCATAACGCAGCACCTTCACGCCCCAGTTCAGCGCGGCCTCGTCCAGCGCATTCACCACGGCGGCATTGATCAGGTCGCGCTCTTCAAACGTCTTGTCCAGCTCCATCTTGCCCACCACCGAGCGCAGCGTCGTCTGGGCCAGTTGCGTGATCGCGACGATGTAGTTCGACGAGCCATAGCTGGCGCGCATCGCATCGGTCACCTGGAAGTACAGGATGCCGTCCACCTGCAGTTGCGTGTTGTCCTTGGTGATACAGACCTGGCTGGGCACGTCCAGCGGCACTTCCTTGAGCGAATGCTTGTAAGCCACGCGGTCAATGAAGGGCAGGACGACGTTGAGGCCGGCCGTCAGCGTGCCGTGGTACTTGCCCAGCCGCTCCAGCACCCAGGCGCTTTGCTGCGGCACCACCTTGACGGACTGCACCACGAAAACCACGGCGATGATGAGAAAGAGGATGGCGATTTCCATGGTGTCAGACCTTTTCAAGTAGAAGAAGATTGCCCTGCATGGCGCAGATGCGATAAGTGCCCGGCTCGGGCAAGGTGGTGCCCGAAGGCTGTTTCAAACGGGCGCTCCAGGGGGCGCCACGGTAAGACACATGGGTTGTGCCATCGCTTTCCCAGGCGCTGACCTGCACCACCTGGCCCAGATCCAGCTCCAGATCCGGGGCCGCTTGGGTGCCCAAAGGGTGGTCACCCAGACGCTGCTGACGTCGACGTTTCCAGGCATACCAGCCACCGGCGGTGAGCGCCGCCACCACGGCCGCGGCACTGAGTTGCACCTCTGTACCCAGTCCGGCATGTGCCGCCAAAGCGCCTGCCACAGCCCCCAGCGCAATCATCAACAGGTAAAAAGATCCGGTCGCCAGTTCGGCTACCACCAGCACGCCTGCCATCAACCACCACTGCGTACTTTCATCCACGAAGCGCTCCGTTTCTTTCTGGTTCTTGTTCAACGGCCCCACAGGGGGCAGCAAAATCATCATATCGCGCGCACAGGCTAGGCAGATGACATACAAGACGCCTACACTTCGCATTTTTCTGCACTTCTTGTTGGTGGGTGGCCCATGCTGCGATTTCACTTTCCCATCGTCATCATTGACGAGGACTTCCGCTCCGAAAACACGTCGGGCCTGGGCATTCGCGCGTTGGCCGACGCCATCACGAAAGAGGGTTTCGAAGTCCTGGGCGTGACCGGCTATGGCGACCTGTCCCAGTTCGCCCAACAGCAAAGCCGCGCCAGCGCCTTCATCCTGTCGATCGACGATGAAGAATTCACCACCGGCCCCGAGCTCGACCCGGCCGTGCTGAACCTGCGCAAGTTCATTGAAGAGATCCGCTTCAAGAACAACGACATCCCCATCTACCTGTACGGCGAGACGCGCACCTCCGAGCACCTCCCCAACGACATCCTGCGCGAACTGCACGGCTTCATCCACATGTTTGAGGACACGCCCGAGTTCGTGGCGCGTCACATCATCCGTGAAGCCAAGAGCTACCTCGACGGCCTGGCGCCCCCGTTCTTCAAGGCGCTGATGGACTACGCCCAGGACGGCTCCTACTCCTGGCACTGCCCCGGTCACTCCGGTGGCGTGGCCTTCTTGAAGAGCCCCGTGGGTCAGATGTTCCACCAGTTCTATGGCGAGAACATGCTGCGCGCCGACGTCTGCAACGCCGTGGAAGAACTCGGCCAGTTGCTCGACCACACCGGCCCGGTGTACGAATCCGAGAAGAACGCCGCGCGCATCTTCAACGCCGACCACTGCTTCTTCGTCACCAACGGCACGTCCACCTCCAACAAGATGGTGTGGCACCACACCGTGGCCCCCGACGACATCGTCATCGTGGACCGCAACTGCCACAAGTCCATCCTGCACAGCATCATCATGACCGGGGCCATCCCCGTCTTCATGACGCCCACGCGCAACCACTTCGGCATCATCGGCCCGATCCCCAAGAGCGAGTTCGAGCCTGCGGCCATCCGCAAGAAGATCGCCAACAACCCGCTGCTCAAGGGCGTGGACACCAAGACCGCCAAGCCGCGCATCATGACGCTCACCCAGAGCACCTACGATGGCGTGCTCTACAACACCGAGACCATCAAGGGCATGCTCGACGGTTGGGTGGACACCTTGCACTTCGACGAAGCCTGGTTGCCCCACGCCGCCTTCCACAAGTTCTATGGCGCCTACCACGCCATGGGCAAGAACCGCGCGCGCCCCAAAGAGGCCGTGGTCTACGCCACCCAGTCCATCCACAAACTGCTGGCCGGCATCAGCCAGGCTTCGCAGGTGCTGGTGCAGGACTCGCAGCAGGTCAAGCTCGATCGCAACCTCTTCAACGAGGCCTACCTGATGCACACCTCCACATCGCCGCAGTACGCCATCATCGCCTCGTGCGATGTGGCTGCGGCCATGATGGACCGCCCTGGTGGCACCGCCCTGGTCGAAGAAAGCATCAAGGAAGCGCTGGACTTCCGCCGCGCCATGCGCAAGGTGGCCAAGGAGTACGGCAAGGACTGGTGGTTCAAGGTCTGGGGTCCGGACAAGATCACGGCCGACGACATTGGCAAGCCGTCCGACTGGGTGCTCAAGGCCAACGAGAAGTGGCATGGCTTCGGCAACCTGGCCGACGGCTTCAACATGCTGGACCCGATCAAGTCCACCATCATCACCCCGGGCCTGGACGTGTCGGGCAAGTTCGCCAAGACCGGTCTCCCCGCGTCCATCGTGACCAAGTACCTGGCCGAGCACGGCGTGGTCGTCGAGAAGACTGGCCTCTACAGCTTCTTCATCATGTTCACCATCGGTATCACCAAGGGCCGCTGGAACACCATGCTGACCGCGCTGCAGCAGTTCAAGGACGACTATGACAAGAACCAGCCGCTGTGGCGCGTGGTGCCGGACTTCTGCAAGAAGTTCCCGCGCTACGAGCGCATGGGCCTGCGTGACCTCTGTCAGAGCGTGCATGAAGCCTATGCCAGCGGTGACATCGCCCGCCTGACCACCGACGTCTACCTGTCGGGGCTGGAGCCGGCCATGAAGCCGTCGGACGCCTACGCCTGCATCGCCCGTCGCCAGACCGAGCGCGTGGACATCGACCAACTGGAAGGCCGCATCACCACCGCGCTGCTGACCCCATACCCACCGGGCATCCCCCTGCTGATCCCGGGTGAGCGCTTCAACAAGAAGATCGTCGACTTCCTGAAGTTCACTCGCGACTTCAACGATGCCTTCCCCGGCTTCGCCACCGACGTGCACGGCCTCGTCGCCGAAGACCTGCCCGGCGGCGGCAAGCGCTACTACGTGGACTGCGTCAAGAGCGAAGCCTGATCATTTGCGCAGGTTCAGGCTACCGGCTTCACGGCCGGAGCCTGCGCCAAGTTGAACCTGGGTGCTGTGGCGGCAAAAGTTACTGCGCATGTCCTGCAGCATGCTGCCCAAGCCAACTGCGTCGGGAATGTCGTTTCGGTGGCGGCTCAACAGCATGTCGGCCAAGTCCAGCAGCTTGGCATTGCCGGTTTGTGAGCCGTGCACCACCAGAGCCTTCAGTGCCGCAGTCGGGTTTCCTGTACGCACGTGGCCCAAGGCCTTTTCGGCCATCTCCAGCACCGTTTTGTAGGCCTGCTCCAGGATTTCCTTGTACGCTGCATGTTGCTGCACTGCCATGGACAGCATGTCTGTGGAGGCTTTGGAGATACAGAACCGCATCGCGACGCTTTGCACCCATTCGTCGGCTTCGGGAAGATGCAGTTCACTGGTGCGTAATCGCACTAACAAACTCAATAGGTTGCCGGCGGCCTCGAAATCGAATTCTGGCTGCTTCGCATCCTGCACCATGGCCCTGACGATGCGTACCACATCGCTTACCTGTCGTTGCAGCATCAAGCCCAGTACATTGATGATGCCGTGCATGCGCTTCAGGCGAGCACTGTTGGGGATTTTCTCGTAGGCATGTGCCACATTGCCTAGGCAACGCTGAACCCCCTTGTAGTCTTTCTCATCAAACCGGATTTGAGCGAGCATCACCAGTGTTTGGTAGTCGTACATCTTGGACGACACACCCAGGCTGGTGGCTCGCTCCAGCGCCCGTTGGGCTTCCTTGCTGTCTCCCAGATAAAAGGCTAGCATGCCCACCTTCTGAAGTCGGGCGATCGAAGCAGGGGTGGCCTCGGCAGCTTTCTTGTAGGTGTCCAGTGCCTGCTGAAACTCGCCTGCCTGCAACTGAGCGCGCCCCATGACGTCGTAGGCGTCTGTGAAGCTCGGGTTCTCCGAGATCAGACTTTCCAGGGTTCGGCGTGCGGGCTGAGGTTGGCCTCCGTCCAATTGAGCGCGTGCAATGCCCAGCCGCGCCCACGGCAAAGCTTTGGTGGCATCAATGGCATGGAACAAGGCTTTGGCTTCTTCAAAACGATTCAACCGAAGCAGCAACTCGCCACCAATACGGGCGGCATAAATCCAGTACTCACCGCGGTCCGTAAAGTGGTCCAGGCACAACTCGGCCGCCTTTTCGAACTCTTCGGCTTCGAGCGCGGCAAAAATGGAACCCAATACCACCTTGCGGTGTCGAGCCAAATGTAGTCGTTGAGCCAGGGCATTGGCCGTGTGCGGCTTGAGAAGGTAGCAGTCCAGTGCCGACTCAGCGGCCTCAGCCACCTTCACGTACGAAGCCTCGCTGGTCACCATCACAAAGACGGTGGAGTAGGGCAATAACTGGGCACGACGCAGATCGTCCAGCAGGTCGGCACCGGTGATGCCGCAATCATCGAAGTGGTAGTCACACAGCACCACATCGAACGATCGGGTTTCCAAAGCTCGTCGCGCTTCCACCACCTTGGACGCCTGGATGATGCCGGTCAAGCCCAGATCCGCCAGCATGCTTCGCAAGATGCTACGGGAGGTCTGGTTGGTGTCGATGATCAGGGCCTTGCAGCTCCGCAGATCACTGTCTGGTGCCTGAGGTTCGGAAGGCTTGGTCAAAAAGGGCCGCATAAGCGAATGTTATGCGATGCACGTGCAGCACAAAGGCACCCGAAGGTGCCTTTGTGCTGAAGCCATCCAGGGCTGTGACTTATTTGAAGATGTTCTTCACGCGATCGGTCCAGCTTTTGGACGTGGGTGAGTGTTTTTCACCCCCCTTGCGGAAGGACTCGTCCAACTCCTTGAGCAGCTTGCGCTGGTGCTCGGTGAGCTTGACGGGCGTCTCGACCACGATGTGGCAGTACAGGTCGCCCGGGTAGCTGGAACGGATGCCCTTGATGCCCTTGCCACGCAGGCGGAAGGTCTTGCCATGCTGCGTGCCTTCGGGGATGTCGATCTCCGCCTTGCCACCCAGCGTCGGCACTTCGATGCTGCCGCCCAGGGCTGCGGTGGTCAGTGGCACGGGCACGTTGCAGTGCAGGTCGTCGCCATCGCGCTCGAAAATCTCGTGCTGCTTGATGCGGATCTCGATGTACAGATCGCCTGCCGGGCCGCCATTGGTGCCCGGCTCGCCATTGCCCGCTGAGCGAATGCGCATGCCCTCGTTGATGCCGGCCGGGATCTTGACCTCCAGCGTCTTGGTCTTCTTGACCTTGCCTTGGCCGTGGCACGAGGTGCAGGGCTCGGGAATGATCTTGCCGGTGCCCTGGCAGTGCGGACAGCTTTGCTGCACGCTGAAGAAACCCTGGCGCATGTGGACGGTGCCCGAGCCATTGCAGGTCGGGCAGGTCTTGGCGCTGGTGCCAGGCTTGGCGCCGCTGCCGTGACAGGCATCGCACTCGTCCCATGAGGGGATGCGGATCTGCGTGTCCTTGCCGGCGGCGGCCTCTTCCAGCGTAATTTCCATCGCGTAGGACAGGTCACTGCCGCGGTAGACCTGCGGGCCACCGCCACGACGGCCGCCGCCACCCTGGCCAAAGATGTCACCAAAGATATCGCCGAAGGCGTCGGCAAACCCGGCACCGCCTCCGCCGAAACCACCCCCGGCACCGCCACCCATGTTCGGGTCCACGCCCGCATGACCGTACTGGTCGTACGCGGCGCGCTTTTTGGGGTCGGAGAGCATCTCGTAGGCCTCTTTGACCTCCTTGAACTTCTCTTCGGCTTCCTTGGCCTTGTCGCCCTGATTGCGGTCAGGGTGGAACTTCATGGCCAGCTTGCGGTAGGCCTTCTTGATGTCATCGTCGGACGCGCCTTTGGCGACGCCGAGGATTTCGTAAAAATCACGTTTTGCCATGGTCTCGTGGGGCTGGGCGAAGGGTTTCGCTGGTCAGGACTGGATGGGACAAAGGCACAGGGCGTGAGCAAGGTGCTCACACGGCCTGTGCCCTGTCGGCGTGAGTCAGACCCCGATCAGTCCTTCTTGACTTCCTTGAACTCGGCGTCGACCACGTTGTCGTCAGCGGGCTTGGCCTGTTCGCCAGCAGCAGCGGCACCTTCGGCTCCCGCAGCGCCTTGGGCTGCCTGCATGTCAGCGTACATCTTCTCGCCCAGCTTCTGCGAAGCCGTCATCAGGGTGTTGGTCTTGGCCTCGATGTCGTCCTTGTCGTCGCCCTTGATGGCTTCTTCGACGTCCTTGATCGCGGCTTCGATCTTTTCCTTCTCTTCGGCTTCCAGCTTGTCGCCGTACTCGGTCAGGGACTTGCGCACGCTGTGAACCATGCCGTCACCCTGGTTCTTGGCCTGCACCAGTTCCAGCTTTTTCTTGTCCTCGGCGGCGTTCAGCTCGGCGTCCTTCACCATCTTCTGGATCTCGTCTTCCGACAGACCCGAGTTGGCCTTGATGGTGATCTTGTTTTCCTTGCCGGTGCCCTTGTCCTTGGCGCTCACGTGCAGGATGCCGTTGGCGTCGATGTCAAAGCCCACTTCGATCTGGGGCACGCCACGCGGTGCGGGCGGGATGCCTTCGAGGTTGAACTCGCCCAGCATCTTGTTGCCGGCGGCGATTTCACGCTCGCCCTGGAACACCTTGATGGTCACGGCCGGCTGGTTGTCGTCGGCGGTCGAGAAGGTTTGAGCGAACTTCGTCGGGATCGTGGTGTTCTTGGAGATCATCTTGGTCATGACACCGCCCATGGTTTCGATACCCAGGGACAGCGGGGTCACGTCCAGCAGCAGCACGTCGGTACGGTCACCGGCCAGCACCTGACCTTGCACAGCAGCGCCCACGGCCACGGCTTCGTCAGGGTTCACGTCCTTGCGGGGTTCCTTGCCGAAGAATTCCTTGACCTTCTCTTGCACCTTGGGCATGCGGGTCATGCCGCCGACCAGGATCACGTCGTCGATGTCACCCACGGCCACGCCGGCGTCCTTGATGGCGGTGCGGCAAGGGGCAATCGTGCGCTCGATCAGCTCGTCGACCAGGCTTTCCAGCTTGGCGCGGGTCAGCTTGACGTTCAGGTGCTTCGGACCGGTCGCGTCAGCGGTGATGTAGGGCAGGTTGACGTCGGTTTGAGCGGAGTTCGACAGCTCGATCTTCGCCTTTTCGGCGGCTTCCTTCAGGCGCTGCAGGGCCAGCACGTCCTTGGTCAGGTCCACGCCGGAGTCCTTCTTGAACTCGGCAATGATGTAGTCGATGATGCGCTGGTCGAAGTCTTCGCCGCCCAGGAAGGTGTCGCCGTTGGTCGACAGCACTTCGAACTGCTTTTCGCCGTCCACGTCCGCGATTTCGATGATGGACACGTCGAACGTGCCGCCACCCAGGTCATACACGGCGATCTTGCGGTCACCCTTGCCGGTCTTGTCCAGGCCAAAAGCCAGGGCTGCCGCGGTGGGCTCGTTGATGATGCGCTTGACGTCCAGACCGGCGATGCGGCCAGCGTCCTTGGTGGCTTGACGTTGTGCGTCGTTGAAGTAAGCGGGCACGGTGATGACGGCCTCGGTGACTTCTTCACCCAGGTAGTCTTCGGCGGTCTTCTTCATCTTGCGCAGGATTTCAGCGGAGACCTGCTGGGGAGCCAGCTTCTTGCCGCGGATTTCCACCCAGGCGTCGCCGTTGTCGGCAGCCGCGATGGTGTAGGGCATCAGGTCGATGTCCTTTTGCACTTCTTTTTCAGTGAACTTGCGACCGATCAGGCGCTTGACGGCGTAAACCGTGTTGCGGGGGTTGGTCACGGCCTGACGCTTGGCCGAGGCACCCACCAGGATCTCGCCGTCTTCCTGGTACGCGATGATCGACGGGGTGGTGCGGGCGCCTTCACTGTTCTCGATCACCTTGGTGGTGTTGCCTTCCATGATGGAAACGCACGAGTTGGTGGTGCCCAGGTCGATGCCGATGATCTTGCCCATGATTGTTAGCTCCAAGAGAATTTGTGGAGGAAGCGATTTGCTTCCGATTGCTTGTGTATCTGTGCGCCACCGTCTGATTTTCAAGGTCCGGAATCAAAAAAACCGGCGGCCTTGGGTGACGGCGTCGCGATGCGGTTTATTTGGGTGCGGCAACCGTCACCAGGGCCGGGCGCAAGATGCGGTCGGCGATGGAGTAGCCTTTTTGCAGCACACCCACGACGGTGTTGGCCTCTTGTTCGGCAGGCACCATGCTGATGGCCTGATGCCGGTTCGGGTCGAACTTCTCGCCAGCGGCCGGGTTGATTTCCAACACTTTGTTGCGTTCGAGGGCGGCCGTCAACTGGCGCAGCGTGATCTGCACGCCTTCCAGCACGGTTTCGATCGGGGCGTCCGGCTTGGCGGCGTGAGATGCCAGGGCAGCCTCCAGGCTGTCGCGCACGGGCAGCATGCTGTCGGCGAAGGACTCGACCGCAAACTTGCGCGCCTTGGCAACTTCATCCTCCGCACGACGGCGAATGTTCTCCGCCTCGGCCTTGGCGCGCAGGTAGGCGTCAGACACTTCGGCGTGCTTGGCCAGCAATTCCGTCATGTCCTGCGCCACCGACTCGTTGGGCAGGGCTTCTGTTTCGGGGGCGGGGCTGGCTGCCTGGTCGGGCGTGTTGCTCGTGTCGCTCATCTCTGATTCGGTGTGTTGATTGCGAAAACCCTGCATACATCAGGGTGGGTTGGCAGGCTTCAAGGGCCTGCGCCAAAAATATTTGCCCAGCGTGGGGGCGGCTCACTCGTCTGCGCTGGCCGACCAGCGCTGCCAGTCCACCAGTTGGCGGCGGTCGCGCTTGGTGGGGCGACCCTGCTCGATGCTGTCAGCCGGTTCGGCCGCCAGGCGCCGCGTCTCGCTGTGCTGGGCGCGTCGCAGGATACTGTCCGGCGTCTCTTCGTACAACTGCTGAGCCTGGGGGGCGGGGCCGCGCACGGTGCTCAGGGCCTTCACGATCACGGTACGCGTCAGCGGGCCTTGCCGCATGTCGATGCGGTCGCCGGCCTTGAGCTCGCGAGAGGCCTTGGCCACCTGCTCATTGACCTGGATGCGGCCTTTGTCGATGTCGTCGGCCGCCAGGCCGCGGGTCTTGTAAAAACGGGCAGCCCAAAGCCATTTGTCCAGACGCAGGCGGTCGGTCAGGCCGGGCAGGGGGCGGTCGGGGGTGTTCATGCCGCGCAGTCCTCAGGTTCGACGTGCTCTGACCTGAAAACGGCCAGGGTCCATGGCATCGCGCAAATCAACTTCGATGGGGCAGGGGGATCCGGTGACCCAGTGCGCCACCAACTGACCAATCAGCGCTGTCCAGGTGATGCCGCGCGAACCCAGGCCGGTAGCGATGTACAAACCACCGTCCGCCTGCCGTTCGCGCGGGACCATGCGCACCTGGTCCAGACGTGGCAGATCGGGTTGAGCGGCCAGTCTGTCATCCGACCAGGGCAGGGCGCCGACCATGGGCAGGCGGTCGGGGGACACGGCTCGCCAGCCCGTGCGCCCCAGCAGGTCGGCGGGGAGGGTGGCGGCGTCGTCGGCCACAGGGGCAAGCCACGCCCCCAGGCGATGCGCCCGGCTCAGATTGTGCAGGTGGTCGGCTGGGCGCACGCTGGCGTCCTCATCATCGCGCTTGACGGTCGCACCGCACAGCAGGCTCCCATCCGACAGCGGCACAACGTAGCCATTGCCCGCAACGGGCAGCTTGGGCTGTCGAATGAATGCCGTGTGCGCCGCCGTGGCAGGCACCTGTGTGACCTGGCCTCGCAATCTGGTCATGGCCACGGCCGGCACGGACTGGGCGGCCGGCAGGGTTTGAAGCAAAGTGGTGCTCTGGTGGGCGCATGCCAGCACCAAGGTGGGCGCCTGGGCCACGGTCTGCCCGGTCGCGTCCAGCAGGTGCCACATCCCTCGCTCATCGCGTTGAAGGCCGGCCACCTCTGTTTGCCACAGGCACGTCAGCAAAGGCCCGCACTCGTCGCGCAGGGATGCCGCCTCGTCCAGCAGGCAGCGCACGTAACCGCCAGGCTGCAGCCAGCCGCCTTGCTGGAACAGCCAGCCCCCGCTGGGCAGATCCAGGCCAGCACGGCTGCGGGCTTCGGTCTGGTCCAGCCAGGCCACATGCTCGGGCGACACGCCCAGGCGGCTCAACTGGGCGCGCGCCTGCGCCGCGTCGGTGTCGTCATCCAGACGCAACAGCCCGTCGCATTGACCGGCCAGCCGCCCCGATTCGATCCACGGACGGACCTGGCGCCAGGTGGCCAGCGCAGCGGCGCGGTGCAGTCGGGCATGGTGGCTGTCTTGCGCATGCAGCACGCTGTGGAACAACCCCCCTGCGTTGCCGGAGGTGCCTTGCGCCGGGCCATCTTGCCGGTCCAGCACGGTCACGCGCCAGCCCTGGCGGCACAAGGCCCACGCCGCAGAGGCGCCGGCGAGTCCTGCACCCACCACCAGGGCATGACGGGACTCGGGTGCCGGCTGGGGCCACACGCCGCCCGGCAGCGGCGCGGGGGTGTAGCGAGGCGCGTAATGCGCCCGGATCATGTCGGGGGCGCCCGTCAAGCCGGGGGCATCCTCGGCGATGAAGCCCGCTTGTGTCAGCGCCGCAAGCACGCTGGGGTCTGCACACCCGGACGCAGCGGTGGCGCCGGGTGCCGCATGGCGGTTCAGCCGTGACAGCCAGCCGGCATCCCGCTTGTCCAGGTCGCGGTCGGTGGCCAAACCGTCCAGATAGAACGCATCCACCTGCGCCACCAGCGAAGGCAGCAAATCGGCCACATCACCCAGCCCCAGTTGCAAAGTGACCCCTTGCAAGCGCCCGGACGCGCTCACCGGCTCGTCAAAGTGCAGGGTGTGCCACCCAGGCGTCGGGTCCGGCCAGGCGGGCACCAGCCGCTGGGCCAGTGCAGGGTGATCCGGGGCGATGTCGGCCGCAGCCGGGTTGCCAAGGCCATGCGCACGCGCCAGGTCAGGTCGCAAGACCGGATGCTTTTCGATGGAGATGAACACCAGTCGGTCACACCGATCCGGATCAGCCCGCCAGGCCGCCCACGTCGCCAGAAACGGATTGCCCAGGCCAAACCCTGTTTCCAGAATCACGAAACGCTGGCTGCGCTGCCAGCGCCCAGGCAAACCATTGCCCCGCACCAACACACGCTGCGCTTGCGCCCAGGCCTCCGTGCTGGGTGGCGGGGCGTTCTGGCGCTCGCCCAGGTTCACTGCGCCAACCACCCGCCGTCGACGTTCCAGGCGGCACCGCGCACATTGTCGGCACCCGGCGAGCACAGGAACACAGCCAGATCGCCCAGTTGCGCCGGCGTGACGAACTGCAAGGACGGTTGCTTTTCACCCAGCAAGTCTCTTTGAGCCTGCTCAACCGAAATGCCGCCTTGTGCTGCCTTGGCATCAATCTGCTTTTGCACCAGCGGGGTCAGCACCCAACCTGGGCAAATGGCATTGACCGTGACGCCCGTGGTGGCCGTCTCCAGCGCCACGGATTTGGTCAGGCCGACCAGGCCATGCTTGGCCGCCACATAGGCCGACTTGCCAGCCGAGGCCACCAGACCGTGGGCCGAAGCCAGGTTGATGATGCGGCCCCAGTTCTTGGCACGCATGCCGGGCACAGCCAGGCGCATGGTGTGGAAGGCCGAACTCAGGTTGATGGCGATGACGGCATCCCACTTCTCGACGGGGAAGTCTTCGACCTGGGCCACGTGCTGGATGCCCGCGTTGTTCACCAGGATGTCCACCCCGCCAAACTCGGCTTGGGCATAGGCCATCAGGGCCTCGATTTCGGCAGGCTTGGACATGTCGGCGCCGTGATAGCCCACCTTGATGCCAAAAGCCTGTCCCGCAGCCGCCACAGCCGCCTTGGGCGCGTCGACCTCGCCAAATCCGTTCAGAATGACGTTGGCGCCTTGAGCGGCCAGCTTTTCGGCGATCCCCAGACCGATTCCACTGGTGGAACCTGTCACCAGGGCAGTCTTTCCTTTCAACATCTCGGGCCTCCTGTCGGCAAGAAGAAACACAATGTGCAGTGGCCCATTATCTGATGTCGTATTGCCAATATGAGCAGCATCCCTTCCTCTTTTGACCCGGCGCAGCCGGTTCTGCACCATGTCACGTGCCCTGGCGCGAGCCAGACCGACGCTGCCACCCACCGCATGGCCTATTGGGCCTGGGGCGACCCGACCAACGAGCGCATCCTTGTCTGCGTGCATGGCCTGAGCCGCCAAGGACGCGACTTTGATACCCTGGCGCGTAGCCTGAGCTCGCACTACTACGTGGTCTGCCCTGATGTGGTCGGGCGTGGTGAGTCCGATTGGCTGGCCGACCCCAAGGGCTATCAAGTTTTCGGCTATGTGGCGGACATGGTCGCGTTGCTGCAACACCTGCGCGCCCAGCGCCAGGCCAGCGCACCGCTGGACATCGACTGGGTCGGCACCTCCATGGGCGGGTTGATCGGCCTGGCCCTGTCCACCTTGCCGCCTGAGGCTTCGGGGGGGCGTCTGCGCAAGTTCGTGCTCAACGACGTCGGGCCGCGCCTGCACCACGATGCGCTGGTGCGCATTGGCGAGTACCTGGGCGTGCCGCGCCGTTTCAGCACCGAGCAGGAAGCTGCTGACTACCTCTGGAGCATCTCACCGGGTTTTGGGCCGCACACGCCCCAGCAATGGCTGGAGCTGTCGCGCCCCTTGCTGCGCCCGGCGCCGGATGGCCAGGGACTGGCCCTCCACTACGACCCAGCCATTGCCGAGCCCTTCCGCGCCGTGTCGGCAGACAGCACTGCCAGTGGTGAAGCCGCCCTGTGGCAGATCTACGATGCCTTGCGTTGCCAGGTGTTGTTGCTGCGCGGCCAGGACTCTGATCTGCTCGATCCCGAGACCGCCCACGACATGACCCAGCGCGGCCCGAAAGCCCGTCTCATCCAGTTTCCGGGTGTGGGCCATGCGCCCACCCTGATTGCCCCCGACCAGGTGGCCGCTGTTCACGATTTTCTGCTGGCATGAAGACTGGATTGCTCAACCCGACGCCATTGACACCCGACGCCATGGGGCACGCCCCCATCGTCGACCTGGTGGACATGGCGCCGGGCCACGCCGAGTCGGCTGCGCTCTTGGCCAAGGCCCGTGCCTTTGCCGAGCCGCTGCTGCTGACCGAGCGTTTTGAAACTGGGGAAGATGCGCTGGCGCATGCCGACGGCGTCAGCCTCATCCTCCATGGCATCGGTGCGCCGCCTTCCTTGCGGGGCGTGGCCTACCTCGTCTACGCCAGCCAGTACCTCACCCAGCCCGAGGAGATCATCGGTCGTGCCTTTGGTGCCGACGAGGCGGCGCTGGTGGCCTACACGCGCAAACTGGTGCAGGTGCAGCGCAGCACCCGTGACACCCTCGGTGACGACGCCGACGGCCCACTGGCGGCCGAGCAGATCGAGCGCATCCGCAAGATGCTGCTGGCCTTCTCGCGCGACCTGCGGGTGGTCTTGCTGCGTCTGGCCTCGCGCCTGCAGACCTTGCGCTACTACGCCGCGAGCAAGCAACCGTGCCCCCGCTCGCTGGCCCGCGAGTCCATGCAGGTGTTCGCGCCGCTGGCCAACCGCCTGGGCATCTGGCAGATCAAGTGGGAGCTAGAAGACCTGTCCTTCCGCTTCCTGCAGCCCGACGTGTACCGCTCCATCGCCAAAGGCCTGGACGAGAAGCGCCTGGAGCGCGAGTTGCACATCGAGCGTGTCCGCCAGCAACTGGCGCAGGCGCTGAACGAAGTCGGCCTGCAGGCCCAGGTGCAAGGGCGCCCCAAGCACCTCTACAGCATCTGGAAAAAGATGAAGGGCAAGCAGTTGACCCTGGACAAGGTGTTCGACGTGCGGGCCTTGCGGGTGATCGTGGACGATGTGCCTGCCTGCTATGCGGCCCTGAGCCGTGTGCACGAACTCTGGCAGCCCATGCCGGAAGAGTTCTCCGACTACATCGCCAAGCCCAAGCCCAACGGCTACCAGTCCCTGCACACCGTGGTGCGCGACGAGCTGGGTCGCCCCATCGAAATCCAGATCCGCACCCAGGCCATGCACGAGCATGCCGAAAGCGGGGTGGCAGCACACTGGGCGTACAAAGAGGCGGGTACCAAGGGTTACGGTGGCGTGCAGGCCGCGGGCGATTTCGAAAGCCGCGTAGCCGAAGCCCGCAAGACGGTGCTCAGGCAATTGCTGGCCTGGGAGCGCGACCTCGCTGCCGCCGACGACGCCGTGGCCGGCGAAGCCCACCGGGGCCTGTTCGACGACCGCATCTACGTGTTCACGCCGGGCGGCGAAATCATCGACCTGCCGACGGGCGCCTCTCCCATCGATTTTGCCTACACCCTGCACACCAACCTGGGCCATCGCTGCCGTGGCGCCCGGGTGGACGGTGCCATGGTGCCGCTCAACACGCCCTTGCAGAGTGGGCAAACGGTTGAGATCGTGTCCGTCAAAGAAGGCGGTCCGTCCTTGGACTGGCTGAATACCGAGCTCGGCTATCTGCGCAGCCAGCGTGCGCGTGCCAAGGTGCGCGCCTGGTTCAACGCCTTGGCGCAGCAGGCCACCATCGCCCGTGGTCGCGAGGCCGTGGAAAAGCTGCTGCAGCGCGAAGGCAAGACCGCCATCAAGCTGGAAGACTTGGCCAGCAATCTGGGGTTTCGCAACGCCGAAGCGCTGTTCGATGTGGTGGGCAAGGACGAGTACTCCCTGCGCAACATCGAGCAGTACCTGCGTCCGGCCGTGCCCGAGCAGGACCCCGACGAGCTGATCGCACAGAAACTCGCTCGCAGCGACACCAGTCACCTGGGCGGCGAGGGCAAGGGCGTGCTGGTGGTGGGCATGGACTCCCTGCTGACGCAGTTGGCGCGTTGTTGCAAACCGGCGCCGCCCGATCCGATCGGGGGCTATGTCACACGCGGCAAAGGCGTCGCGGTGCACCGACTCGACTGCGTGAACTTTCGCCAGATGTCGGCCAAGAGCCCCGAGCGCGTCATCCCGGTGGCCTGGGGCCGCCAGGCCATGGCCGAGTCCGCGCACTACGCCGTCGATGTGCTCATCGAAGCCCATGACCGCTCCGGCCTGCTGCGCGACGTCTGTGACGTGCTGGCCCAGGGCAAGAGCCACGTGGTGTCCATGCACAGCCAGGCCGTGCGTGACAAGGTCACCATCACCCTGACCGTGCAAACCTCCGACGCTTCCCGGCTGCAATCCCTGTTGGCCAAGGTGTTGCAAATCAGTGGCGTTTTGAGAGCGCGAAGGAAATGATGCTATAGTGACGGTCTTGCATTTGCAGGCGCGTAGCTCAGTTGGTTAGAGCACCACCTTGACATGGTGGGGGTCGTTGGTTCGAATCCAATCGCGCCTACCACGCTTTCCAGCGTGGCCTCGGCAAATTTGCAAAACGACTTCAGGCGCGTAGCTCAGTTGGTTAGAGCACCACCTTGACATGGTGGGGGTCGTTGGTTCGAATCCAATCGCGCCTACCAAATTTGGTAGATATCAAAGCCGGCTCGTCTTGTGACTCGCCGGCTTTTTTCATTTTTGCGCGCCAGTGTCGTCTCAGTGTCCGCAGATCCGTTCGGGGCGCCTGTGTGACCTGACTGAGTCGCCATGTGCTCCTACAATGGGTCGATCCAACCGGAGTCGGACATGAGTGCAGCCCCCAGAAAAAAACAAACCGAATCAGCGTCATCGCCAAAGGCCAGCGAGGCGGTCGATCCCGTGGCGAGCGCTCCAGCAGACTCCGCGCAAGGCGTGCGCGCCATCAAGAAGTACCCCAACCGCCGCCTGTACGACACCCAGACCAGCAGCTACATCACGCTGACCGATGTGAAAGAGATGGTGATGGGCTGCGAGCAGTTCATCATTCTGGATGCCAAGACCGGGGAAGACCTCACGCGCAGCATCCTGCTCCAGATCATTCTGGAAGAAGAATCTGCCGGCATGCCGATGTTCTCGACCCAGGCGCTGGCCCAGATCATCCGCCTGTATGGCAACACCATGCAGGGCCTGATGGGCAACTACCTCGAAAAGAACATCCAGTCTTTCATCGACCTGCAGGCCAGCCTCACCGAAAACTCGGTCAAGAGCTTGCAGAACCCGCTGATGCAGACTTTCATGGGCGGCTACATCGAGCAATCGCGCCAGATGTTCACCCAGATGCAAGAGCAGATGGGCAAGCAGGCCGAATCCCTGATTGGCAACCTAGGTGCGGGACTGACGCCCAAGAAGTAAAGGCTTCAAAGCACCCCAGACGTTGTCCAGCATGATGGGGTGCGCCTTTTCCAGCGGATGGATGCCGTCATGCTGGAACCAGTCGCGTGCGTCGGGCCGGTCGGCCACGCCCTTCAGGAAAAACGGCACCCACGCGCATTTCTGAGCCTTCGCCACGTCCTGGAACAGACGCGCGAAATCTTCCGAGTAGCGCTTGCCGTAGTTCGGTGGCATCTGCATGCCCACCAGCACCACCTGTGCCCCCTGGGCCTGCGCTGCGGCCACCATGGTGCTCAGGTTCTCGCGACTGCTGCGCAAAGGCAGCCCGCGCAGCGCATCGTTGGCGCCCAGTTCGATCACCACAAAGCGCGGCCGATGCTGCTTCAGCAAAGCAGGCAAGCGCGTGCGCCCGCCCGATGTGGTTTCGCCGCTGATGCTGGCATTGACCACCCGCGCGGCGATGCGCTCACGCTGAAGCCGCTGCGTCAACAAGGCCACCCAGCCGCTGCCCCGTTTCAGCCCATACTCTGCCGACAGACTGTCACCCAGGATCAGGATGGCGGGTGCGGGGGCTGCAACCGCCTCGGCCGCCCCCGCCTGAAATGCCCCCAGCCATGACCCTATGCCGGCGAGCATCAGCATCCGTCGCTTAAAGTTGAACCGCATTCCAGCTACGACCTTTCCTACATGACAGACACCACACCCAACCCCACCGCGCAAGTCGACCTGGCCATTCGGGTGCGGGCGTTGAGCAAGACCGTGGAGGATTCCTCCGGGCCTCTGACCATTTTGCACAACATCGATCTCGATGTGCCGCGTGGGGCTTCCCTGGCCATCGTGGGTGCCTCGGGTTCGGGCAAGAGCACCTTGTTGTCACTGCTGGCCGGCTTGGATGTGCCCAGCACCGGGCAGGTCTGGTTGTCGGGCCAGTCGCTGTTTGAACTCAATGAAGACCAGCGCGCCGCGCACCGCGCAAGGCATGTGGGCTTCGTGTTCCAGAGCTTTCAGCTCATCGGTCACCTGACGGCACTTGAAAACGTCATGCTGCCCATGGAGTTGCGCGGCGACCGTCAGGCACGCAGCAAGGCCACCGCCATGCTGCAGCGAGTGGGCCTGGGTGAGCGCTTGCAGCACAAGCCGGCGATCCTGTCGGGCGGCGAGCAGCAGCGGGTCGCCCTGGCTCGCGCCTTTGTCATGCAGCCCGACATCCTCATGGCCGACGAGCCCACGGGCAGCCTCGACCACGCCACCGGTCAATCCATCATGGACCTGATGTTCGCGCTCAACAGCGAATCGGGCACCACCCTGATTCTCGTGACCCACGACAACCAGATCGCCGAGCGCTGCCAGCAGCGCATTCGCATCAGCGCCGGTCGCCTGAGCGGTTAGGATGCCGGCATGAGTCTGAAACTGCTATTTGGCTTCCATGCCGTGACTGTGCGCCTGAAAGTGGCGCCCAAATCCATCCGTGAATTGCACGTTGACGCGACCCGTCGCGACCAGCGCATGAAGCAGTTCCTCGCCAAGGTTGACGAAGCGGGCCTGAAGGTCATCGAAAGCGATGACGACAAGCTGCAAAAGATGTGCGGCACCCATCGTCACCAGGGTGTGGTGGCCCGCGTCGAAGTGATCCAGCAGACCAACTCCCTGGACGACCTGCTCGACGGCTTGACCGAACCGGCACTGTTGTTGGTGCTCGATGGCATCACTGATCCGCACAACCTGGGCGCTTGCCTGCGTGTGGCCGATGGCGCCGGCGTCCACGCCGTGATCGCCCCCAAAGACCACGCCGTGGGCATCAACGCCACGGTGGCCAAGGTGGCCAGCGGTGCGGCCGAGACCGTGCCGTACTTCATGGTGACCAACCTGGCACGCACCCTGGCCGAGCTCAAGGAGCGCGACATCTGGGTCATTGGCACCTCTGACGATGCACCCGCCAGCCTGTACCAAACCGACCTGCGCGGCCCGACTGCGCTGGTACTGGGCGCCGAGGGCGAGGGCATGCGCCAACTCACCCGCAAGAACTGTGACGCCTTGGTCAGCATCCCCATGATGGGCTCGGTCGACAGCCTCAATGTGTCGGTCGCCAGTGGCGTCTGCCTTTACGAAGCGCGCCGCCAGCGCCTGGGCTGAATCTCAGTCTGCGCTCTGAAAGCGCGCCGCGTCACGGCGACGCTGCGCGCGCTGCGCCCACGCGCTCAAGGCCCAGGCCACCAGCATCCAGGCCAGGCCCAGCCAGTGCAACTGGCTGTAGCCCTGGTGGGTGAGCACCCAGCCGCCCCCTGCGGCGCCCACGGCAT
>Ga0209066_10000893_pt1 | contig 41341 bp, 57 predicted proteins | sample All_14_2_FD_187198 | JGI IMG/M metagenome (GOLD analysis project Ga0209066, IMG submission 187198) | Freshwater microbial communities in response to fracking from Pennsylvania, USA - Allegheny Zone_MetaG_DW_15 (SPAdes) (version 2) ... | reverse complement strand
TTTCCGGCTTATAACCAAAAATATCTTCGGCCACGCTGGCCAACTTTACTGCTTTTACTTTTTCAATGCTATCTTCTGTATACATGCCGGTTAGTTAGTCTTTGGTCAAAGGTTGGGTAATGGGGTGGAATTTGAAAGGCCAGGCTAATAGGGCAACATCCTATCGTTTATACTTTGTATAGCCTGTTGAATGTAGGCTTGGCGCTTTTCGGTGCCGAATACAGAGCTTGGGTGGTTAAGCTTTAGCAACGAGACGGTGTGCATTACGGGTATGACGGTTTGCACATCTTTGCCCAATAGCACCACAATGTCGTTTTCTGCAAACTTGTTACGATAAAAGAAATCAGCAACCAGTATGGCGGCATGAGTTGCACCTTCAGGCATTGAGTCAATGTTGTACAGGTTGGTTTTAACCACCTCATGGTCATTGATTGCAAATTGTTCAGCTATTTCATCCACTATTTTGCCTGTTTTAGTGCTAGAGCACAGCGGTTCTTTGCCAGCTTTGTTGTGGATGCCTACGAAGATGATACGGCTCTTTCTCATTGTTGCTCTTTGCTATTGTTATAAAATTCAGGGAATCGGGTTTTGGAATCTTCAATGCACTTAAGCATCAAGTCAATCCAAAGTATTTCTATATCCCATTCTGGCGGGTGCTTTTTGCCAGCTGCTATATATCGCTCTTTGGCTGCTTGCAATGCTGCCAACCTATCGGTTTGTACAATGGTATAGGGCATAATGCCAAATGGCGGTTTTTCAGCCACGCGCTCAGCTGCTGTAGGCGCATCATCAGCCCAATCAAACTTTTTGGCTTCCTCTGGTGCCGAAACTTCAAAGTTGCGGCTACGCTTAAGGGTATATTGCAATGGGCTTTGTAATAGCCACCACTCCGCAATCCAGTATTTATTGTCTTTGTCGTGTCCGAAGAATGCAATCTTTGGTACAAACGCCCGGGTGTTTTGCCAATCTTGAACCCTTATTGACTTTTCGCCACTATGAACCTCCTTGAGGCTAACGCTTATAGCTTTTACATTCTTTGTCATTTCGCCCTCCTTTTGCTAGAGTCAATCAATTCTTTCAGCTTTTGTCTTGCAGCATCAAACTCAGGGGTGAATGGCTTGAGGTCTTTATTTATGTGCTGTTTAAGATTGCTGATTTCAATATGCTGTAAATACTCCTCCCATCCGGCAGGTGGTGTGGTGGTGTGCTGGTAGTGCACTACCCACACCCAAGGGTTGGCATCCCAACTATCAAGGCCGTTAATAGATTCCCAAAGTGTTTGATAGCTGTTTACGGGGCGGCTAACATAGCCCTTCTCTGAATGGTAATTGCGATAATACGTTTGCTTTTGATTAGCTACACTTACAACTGCAATACCCTCTCCAATTGCATCCTCCGTAGTAATATCCTGCAAGCGTTGGCACTCAATACCGGTAATAATGCACCAGCTGCGGCAAGCTGTCGCTGGCATGTGTATGGATGGGCGCCAAGGATGTAGCCCGTTATTAGTTCGGTAACCTGTTTTGTAAACATACCAAAGCCTTGCACCGTGAAGGTTTCTAACTTCGGCAAAACTCTCCCGTACCCAAAGCACATCACCAACTTGGCCGTATGGGCAATCAACTTCCCATTCACATTTCAGCCCACTAACTTCTTTCATTAAATGGATACTGGGCGTAAAATCGTGCAATCCTTGGTACTTATACTTGCTAGGTTCAGCATTGAACATATCAAGCCCATTGAGCCTGCGTGTCTGGTTTTTTCGGCCGTCGTGGTTGGCCTGCACCATTGCGGTGCTAAATAATATGGGTATGAATTTCATTCGGCTAGGTCTTTTTTGATTATATAGAAATACATCAGCGTAATTGCCATTATCACCAATACAATGGCAAGCCCTAAACTCGTTTTGCTGGTGGGTTTGGCTATTTCTTCCAAACCCAAAAAGAACCCCTGCATTACCTTAATTAAACCAAGAATCTTAATTACTGCATGCGCTCTTTCTGAAAAGTATTGTAGGTTTATTTTCATCGTTAACTATTTTCTGGGTTTACAATAATATCGACGGGTATGAGGTCGATGATGAGTTCTTTGTTTTTGTTGTAGCGGCCTTTTACTTGGCACACTATGGTTGCACTTTGGTTGAGCTTGCGCAGGGTGGCCAGCATACCGTTATCGGTGCTGCTAAAGGTGGTGAGCTTGTAATGTTTTGGGTTGCGCTCACGGCCTTCTGGTGGCACTTCTAGCAGCGAGTAATAAACCGTTTGCCCATTGCCCACAGCCTGTGCCTTTTGGTTTATTACCTTGCCGGTAATGGTGGTGGTGGGGGCGCTCATGGGTTAGCTTTGCCAATTACCCGGTCAATTAAATAATAACTGCCTATGCCCTCAAAAAAGGCAACGGCAGAGTGCCCGCCTGTAACGTAAGCTTCTGTTCGCAACCTTACTTCTTTAGTTTCTCCATTATTAAGTTTCAGCTTTACGGTATCGCCTACTTTGTACTTAGTATTAAAGTCGTCAACTTGACGATTCAATTGTGATAATGATAGTTGTCCCATCGCTTAGCCCTCCTGTGTTTCAAGGTCAACAGAAGTAACCAAACCACCTTTTTCGATGATAGCGAGAAGCGCTTTATACACTTTTGCATGAACATTATCCATTTCATTAATAATCGTATTCCAATCCATAATCGTGTTATTTATAAAAGCGTTAGTAAAAAATCAATATCTGGTGGTGTGCCCTCCGCACTTGCCTAGGCTTTTGTTGGCTTTAAGTATGGCGGCTTCCATTTCTTCTTTGCTCACCTTGGGCATTATGCGCGTTTTAGCCCGCAAATCGGGGTGCAGCTTGCTTACTACCTCCGCCATCGGTTGGGGTGTGGGTGATTCGTTTAGGGGTTTGTTTGTTTTAATGGGCATTCGTTTGTTCTTTTATTAACTGAGTTATGGAAATATCTTTTCTGAAAGTGAAGCCACTTACATCTTCCATTTTGGCTAGTTCTTTTGCTATTTCGGGGTTATGCTTTACGCCGTTGGCTAGGTCTTTTTTACTACCAAGCACACACATACAGCAACTAAGCCTTTGGTTGCCGAAAACATAAGCTGGATGAAATGGCCACATAGAATGCACTTTACCTGTTGCAGCGTATGTAAGGCGTAGTACACTAAGAGTAGTACTCGACATGCCCCAACTTTCCCATACCTGCTCTTCGCTCCAATCAAATATTGGATACCAGGTAAAAGCCTTGCGATTTTTAGTGGTAATGGCTGTTCTAGTTGAAAAAACTTCCTTTTTTGCCCTATTATAGCTTTCAATAGCTCTAATCCCCTCGCAACTGATTATGTAAGGATAGTTGCGCAGATAAGTATTAATAGGGTTACGCTTTAAATCGCTAGTGCAATATCTTGCTGCTGAGGAACTCCAATGGGGTTTATTTTGACCTTTTAACAATTCCATTCGTTCCTGCCAACGTGCTAATAAGTCCCCTTTTGGCCTACTTACAATGGTTAAAGGCAACTTAAGCATCTTGGCCAATTGCTTCACCATATCAATCGTTTGAGTCCATTCCATACGACCAAGGTCGGCATGGATGCAAAACATATGGTGACGATATTCAGGCAAAGCTTCCCATAATGCACGTGCCATTGCTTGGCTATCCTTTCCTCCCGATAGATTTATAGCTAATCGTGCACCATTTTTTAAATGTTCTATTACTATTTCAGGAATTTGAATCATTTGTAAATTGCTTTTTTGGTTTATTTGCGGCTGATTTGCTTGGCTCTTGCTATGGCCAGTGCCATTTCTTCTTTGCTTAATTTGGGTACTACATGCGTTTTTGCCCTTATTTCGGGCGATAGGTTTCGCAAAAGCGGATGGTTATCATCTGTTTTCCGAAACACCGGTGAGGGCACGGCCACATAATCGTCTGGGTTTGCCTCATCTACTTTTATTACTGGCTTGGTATCGCGCTTGGCCAATGTAGGCTGCGGCTTGAAATCTTTATCGTCAATATCTTCCATCGGCTCCAGCTCCAAAGCTTCGGCTTCAGTATAGTCTTCATCTTCCTCTATTACATTATTTGTTGCTAGAGTGGGCTGGCTCTGTGGACTAGTGCGCTTTAGGGCCGGTGGTCCAATAATTGATTCCTCGCTTTGGGCTTGGGCTATGCGGTTCTTGTTTTTCTCGCGCCAGCGGTCCTTATATACCTTTTGCCTGGCCTTTTTACTTTCTTCATCCGTTTCGGTGGCTGTGATGGGCGACGGTTCGGCGGCAATTACAGGTTCAATTGCTGGAGTAATTTCAGCTGCAGGCGAAATTGGATCTGATGGAGGAATAGGATTAACTATTGCCTCAGGTGTTTGAATTGCTTGCAATAACGCTAATAATCCTTTAACCTGCAGTAGCTCGTAACGCCATATTATTGGGTAAGGCATGTTGGCAAGTTCGTACCTATCAATGGCACTCTGCAGCTCCATTATGCGCAACTCGTAAATGATATTGCCAGGCGTGATTCCTATTGGTTTATCTAGAGACATTAAGGTATTTGCCATCATTTCACCTTCTGTGATATACAGCTTATCGACTTGGCGTATTTCTGCTTTCTGTGGCTTGTCTTTAGTTCCAAACTGATATACCAAGGTTCCTCCAATTGGATGGTCGTGAATGCCTTCGATTACTTTATAGCTTCTAATACCCTTGATAACAGTATAGCTTTCAAAGCCTTTTGCTACTGCTGCAGCTGTAGCCTCTTCGAGTGTTAACCTATAAATCATTGCTTAATTTCTTTGTGGTGTGGTAATCTTTAGTGCTAAGGCCAGTGATTGCTCTAGCCTGCTGATGCTCTTTAGCGGCATGGCATGCCTGAAAAATGCTGCTGGGTAAAGTATGCCTGGGAATTCTTTGAGCTCAACACAGTAGCTGATAAGCCACTTTTCTTTGAGCTGTACTCGGGCATATAGGTTTACGGTGTATTCTTTTTCGGCTATTGGCCCGTTGGCAACAACTTCTAGCAATTCGCTAGAAGTGTTGTACCAATGGCTGTTTTCGCAGATAACTAATTGACCCGGCAAAAACCTGATGCGGCTCTTAGTCCTCATCTTTGGGAAAGGGTTTCGATATTTTACCTTCGAAATCGGCCTCTGTTAAGTCTTTGGGGTTACCTGCAAAAATTACGGTTTCCCATGGGTAACATGTTTTCGGTCCCGGCTCTACGTAATAGATTTTCTTGCTCAGGATAATGCTAACCGGGTTCCAGCCCTTTTCTTTGGCAATTTGGATGGCATCGGCAGCATTGAGGGCTTTTTCTTGTTGAATTGATTCTGACATGATAAATATGGCTTGGTTAATTGATATCCGTGGTAAAGCGTTGTGCACCGCATAGCTGTATAAGAATCTGAACCAAACGCAGCTATGCGGCCAACCAACAACTATATTTTAACCCTGCTTGGTGGCTTGCTCAAGGCCTGCAGGGGTAATGGTTCGGCGATTCCTCGGAATCGATATAAAGAACGATCCGGTTTTAGTGGCCACCGGTAGCCAGAGCATTTTAGCAAGTGCCGGGAGTCGCGCGCCTCCCATTCCCCCTAGCTACCAGAGGATGCACTAAATCTTATCCTTTCCAGGTATTTGTAGTAAGCTTCTTCTTCGCGGTAATGTGGCGGTATGTTGGGCAACCGCATCAATTGAAACATATCATTCTCTAGGGGCGTGTGCACGGTATTACCTTTTAGTTTCACCCATCCGTCTTCTAAGGTATAATAGCGGTCATGCAATCTCTTGATCAATACTTCTTTATTAAACCAATCACTACCGGTGCGAAGCATGAATATGTATCCCCAATTTTCGGGCTGGCAGATAAACAAATCAAGGCTGATGCCTTCATGCAGATTCATTTTTACCATTTTGCCCATGGCCGGGTCGCCTTTGTCGTGCCAACCGAAACTTAGCACTGTATCAGAAAAGGCTTTACTGCGCTTGGGTACATTGCCGCCAAACAACTCGCTTTGGACAAATTCGGTTTTGGGTATGGCCACTATCTCGATATCGCCAACAAAAGACTTCTCTCTTCTAATGCTGCCGGCTATGGCAATCATTTGGCAGTGAGGCGCAAGCTTGCTTTTAATGGCTTCGGCCAAGTATCTTGCTTCGGTTAGTGGCATTTTGGCTTTATCGCTCATACCAAGGGTCTTGCACGGTTAAACACTTCATCTAATATTTGCTGGCGCTCTATTTGAAGCATACTAATTACCTCAGGCGTAGGTGCTTTCGCTATTTCGCGCTCAAGTAGGTAAAGCCTGGTGCGCAAATCATCAATTGGCAAATCGGTTACGTCAATCAATTTGAATGGCTTTTGAGGTTCTGAAATATTAGTTGTTGATGCTGCAAAAATGGCAAGGGCAGCATTCATGGCACTGGTTCTTACCCGGTTGTATGTTGACTCGTGAGTGCGTTGAAAGTGCTTTTGGATAAAGTTCATTACGCCACCTGAAAATTTCCTAGGCGTAAAATGGCCTTCGTCTCCAGCTCCATTGCTGTGTTTTACATACCGAATCCATGTAATGGAATGAGGGTCGGACAACTCAATCACAGTCTCCTCGATAATAGAATCGCTAGATTGTAGTTGATAGTAATACTCAAGGTTAGTTTTCTTCATCGGTCAATAGTTTTTCAAGCTGCTTTTGAAAATTAGGTGGCATAACAGCCTCAATTGTTGCTAGTTCTCTGAAGAACCAGGCTTTTACTTTATCGTTACCTACATGGCCATAGAATTGAAGCCATTTTTTAAGCGAATCGACATCCTTATGGCTTTTTAGCACGGGTACTTTTGAGGCACCTTTATTGATAAGCCTGGTGCGCGCAGCACAGGCCCTGTACACAAAAGAGCTATATGGATTAGTGGTCGCCATTTAATTTGCTTAAGGCCAACTTTTGTTTATCCTGGTATTCATTTCTGATATCGATAGCAGCATTGATAATATCCATGTTCGGGAACTCCATATGACCGTTCATATGGCTGCTTACGGTCACTCTATCAATCTCTAATTTTTTGGCTATCGCCTTGATTGAACCTTTGGGCAATGATTTACGAATCTTGATAATATCTTCCTTACACAACATATAGTTGACAGTTTGTTATTTAGTGTTTACTTTGCCTTTATAAACGGGCTACATTGTAAAACTATAAATACCTGTTCAATTTACGCAGTAATTTATTCATCAATTTGCACAAATTGACGTAAACCTTTGTATGTCAGATAGAAAAAATATTCATGTCGGTAAAAAGATGGACGAGATTCTTAAGAAATCTTCATTTTCTGTTGGTGATATTTCCCTAGTGCTGGATATTACCCGTGGTACTTGGAATAACATTAGAAAAGCCGAATTACCTAAGCTGGAGTATGTTAAAACCTTTTGCGAAACCCTTGAGGTAGACTTTGATAAAGAGTTTGGGAGTGAGTATGAGGAGGAGTTGACTAAGCTTTCTATTGTTCAAGAGGCACAAGAGCCATACGGCAATAGCAAGCTCAAGGAGCTGAGCGAAGAGCTGCATACGGCTTACCGAAAACTAACACTGAGCTATGAGCGCGAAATGAAAATGATGCGTTTGCTTGCACAGAATCAGATATCCATACCCGAATAAAGTACAAAAGTTGCTACAATACCCAAAACATAAAACCTATAACCTAATAATGACAATGGTTTCAGAAAGACTATAGAGTCCCGTCCGGACCGCTAAAGCGGAGTGGAATTTCCACTCCGCTTTGCGTTTTAAGCCTGTAAGCCACATTAGGCTTGCAACACAAAATCTACACTTTCTAGGAATCCAGGTCGCTTTGTTTCACAAACCGTTTAACAACCTGTTTCCATGTTTAACACAACACACAAAGTAGTATTGAGAAGCGATTACGTTCGCGAGGACGGAACAAGGGCGGTTCAATTACAGATTATTACCGATCGGAAAAGAAAGGTCATTCCATTGGGTTTCCATGTTGCTCCAGAAAACTTTGACTCTCGCGGGCAGAGGATAGTGGGCTTAAAGGATAAGAAACTAGAAAAAACCTACAACGATGCCATATTTAAGGCTAATGCAAGGTTGTTTGATATCATCAATACTTTGCATTTTACCGATAAGGTTTTTACGGTGCAAACCATTGCCGAAATGTACAGCAACAAATCAATTAGAACCAGCGTACAATCAGTTCTGGCAGGGTTGATAGAGCAAGAAAGCCAAAGGTACCCGACCAGCAAAAAAGATTATGCCCAAATGCTTGTAAAGCTTAACGAGTATTGTTCTTCAGCTACATTTGGCGATATCGATACCGTTTTTGTACGGAAATGGGACTTGCATATGCTAAGCAATGGATTGCAAGAAAGTACACGTGGAAAGCACCATAAAAATTTCAAGAAGTTTTTGGCATTAGTTCGAGAAACTGGAGCCAAAATAATAGACCCTTACTTGAACTTTAAAGTACAGCGCCCAAGAGGTAGCCGTATGGCTTTGCTTAATTCTGAACTAGATAAGCTAATAGAGCTATTTGCAACCAATGAGCTGCCACACAACGAGCAAGAGGCTTTAAGGTGTTTTCTTTGGAGCTGTGGCACCGGAATGCGGTACCAAGATGTAGTTAACCTTACACATGGCCAATTTATTGGCGACAAAATGGAGTTTGTACCTCAAAAAACACGCAAGCTGAAACTAAAGGTAGTTTTCCCGATTGGCCCTAACCTAATGGCGTTGGTAAATACCAAAACGGGTAGGGTTTTTCAGGTAACGCAAAATGCAACCTTAAATAAATCGCTTAAGTCGGTAAGGAAAAAGGCGGGTATCAAAACCCCCATGTCGTTTCACATAGGCAGGCATACTTTTGCAACCCTGTTTTTGGAGAACGGTGGTTCGCCTGAGGTGTGTATGGAGCTGATGGGCATAAGCAAGTGGGAGACGATCAAAATTTACATCCATTTGGCAGAAAGCCGTAAGCGGAAAGCCAATTTGCTATACGATGCCCGTTTTTTGGCAATAAACAAGCAGCAAGTACCCAATGTGGTATAAAAAAAAAGCCCTACGTATGGGTATACGTAGGGCTGGCATGCACTGCTTGCAATGGTTTAGTCTTTATCGATGTAATGGATCCTGTCCAGTAGTTCAAGTACTTTAGTAAGTGCGCGCAGGTTTATCTGGTCGTTCCATACGCTGCCATGGCCAACTTCCATGCCGCTGAGCATATCAGCAAATACCGCTTTAGATATGGTAAGCCCCACTTCGGCTGCAGAGCCTTCGTGTTTTACGGTTTCTACTATCGCATCGTTGTAGGGTTCAAATACCGTTTCTACAAGGTTTACGTAGTCGCCGAAGTCTCCGGCATCGCGGCCAGTGGCTTGGCCTTTCAAGATTTTTTCAAGGTCTTTGAAGCTACTGTTTGGGGATAGTTGCTCCAGTCGGTAAATCAAGGCCTCTTGCATAGCTTTTGCAAACTTGGCCTCTTGCTTTTGGGTTTTGTTCGTGTTCTGTGTCATAGTCACGGTTTTGGGTTGATTAAATAAAAAGGCCCCCACGCTGACACAGAACACCTAGCGCATAACGCTAAGAGACTATACCCTTCTTAGGGCTCGTGGGGGCGGTTCTTAATAAATCTCAGTGACTAAACCGCGTTATATAGGTACTAGGTAATCTGTGTCGGGGGTAAAAGTAAAAAGCCCCTACCACTTTTGCAAGTATAGGGGCAATTTATTTTAAAAGTATGAATGTGTCAACCGCTTAAAAGCGTAGGCGCAAACTCGCAGAAGTGCCGTAATAATGTAGTTGAAGCTTTGAACTTAAGGGGGCTTTTTTACCAACATTAATCATTTTTATTCCCCCAACTATCATCAAGCCGCTCCCAAAAGTGGTTAAAGCAATTGGGAAATAAGTCTTGAATCTTCTTAATGATGGGCTTGTATTTGGAGGAATAGTTATTGGATTATTAGGGTCTGTAAGGTCATATTTGATTTGGTTCTCGCTGCGTATAGTTGAAATGATAGCTGCCATACCACCGCTAAACATAAAAAAAGCCCCAGAGGTAAACCACCTACCGCTGGTAGAAAGACCCCTGCCAAGTTTGCTATTTTCGGCACTTACTGATCTGCTAATCAAGTTACCACCTTCTGCAACTGGAATAAAACTACCACAGGCTAATTTGGCATATTTTACATCGCCTATTTTTTCATAGCTAAGCACTTTATTAGTACCTGCACTATCGCTTATGTCTACGTATCCATAACCTCTGAGCAAAACACAGGGCTTACCATACAAACAAGCAACAGTAGCAACCTTTATACCATTGTATTGTTTAGGAAAAGTGCATTGTGCATTTGCCGAAATTGCGGCAAACAGAATCATAAATGTAATCAATACTTTCATGTCGTATAATTTTTATGCAATATGGCAAAACATTTACACAGTTGCAACATTAATCGGTACGGCCTTTTTGTTTGCTATCGCCCAATCGCTTACTGGCTTGCTCCAGCTCTTCAATTTGGCGGTTGCCTATAATGGCATTGGCTTTTAAAGGTTCATCTAGCTTGGCCAGCAACTTGTTTAGCAGCATCTTCATTTCGGGGTCAGCGGTTGCAGCAGCTATGGTTGGAGCAGAGAAGCTAGGCATTGAAGTTTGGGTTTTACTGGCCGTGGCGCCACCGGTGGCATAATACTGCCTATTGATGCGCATATCTTCGAGCATACCAATAATGTTGGCGGTCTCGGGGTTGCGCAGCATCCAGTTAGGCGCTACCCACTCTGGTCCTTCTTCTCCAATCATGCCTATTTTGGTATTGCTCACAGGGCCACCACCTGCAAAGGTGTTCATGGGCATAGTAGAGCCACCTTTGGCAAATTTGGTTTTGGAAATAACGGCAATCTGCACAGCAGTAGTTACGGCTGCAGCTGCCAATGCAGCAATACCGGCAGGGCTTGGCGGTGGACCAAATTGTGCAATACCTTGCATGGCCGCTTGGGCACCTGCTATAATAGCTTGTACTATGGCAAGGGCTTTTTTGCGCTTCGCCGCTTCCTTTTCAATCTTGGCGGCTTTCCTATCTAGCTCCTCTTCCTGTTTTTGGCGGTCATTGGTATACCGAATATCAATATCGCGGTTGTATTGGTCAAGCTCTTGCTTGCTTATTCGGTCATCTTCATACGCCTCTTGGTTTCTGGCTTTCTCATCAGCTTTGTATTGCTCCTGTAAATTGAACTTTTCTTCCAGTGCTGCACGTTCGTCCTCAATTTCTTGCTTTCTAATGTCATAAACCAATGTAAAGATATCCTGCATGGCTTGCAGCATGGTTTGCATACTATCAAATGCAAGTTGAAGCCGCTCTTCTCTTACCTGATTGGCTTCCTCAGCGTTTTTTTCCTCTTCCTGAACTTGCTGCTTCCGGTAGATTTCCTCTAATTCAGCAATCTTCTGTAGGGTTTCGGCCTTAAGAAGCTCTTTTTCTTTTTCGGTAAGCTTCATCTGGTTTATCTCCCAGCGCATCTGCAGCAGCAGCAATTCCTTTTCGGCCTCAAGCCTTTCCTTGGTGCCTTCTTTGCTCAAGGCCATTCGCATTTGTAAGCCTGCTACTTCGTTTCGGTACTGTATATCCTGCTCATCTTTGAGTTGCTTTTCCCTTTCAATTAGGTCAGTTTCACCTTCTTTCTTTTGAATTTCATAGTATCTATTACGCAGGTCGTTTGCATTAAGCATAAATTCTTGCTCAATGGCCAGTAGCATCGCTTTTTTCGTTTCGGCATCTGCCTTACTATCAATTACATCCTGTTTACGCAATACTTGTTTCTGGTGTAATTGGGTTAGTTCGCGCTCGTAATCATCTTCAATCATGGAGATATTGAGTTCTTCCAATTCTTGAAGCATCTTTCTATTTGCATCAATGCGTTCTTGGATTGCTTTTTTCTGTTCATCGCTAAGCTCTACTGGTCCAATTGCTGTTGGACTGCCTGCAGGCGCATTAGGCGCATTTGTGCCGGCATCTAACTGAGCACCATTGATTTTATCCATTAATTTCTGGATGTCGGCTTCTTCTTTGGCAATTAAATTAGCAAAATCGCCAAGGTTAGTTAAAACAACATCATTAAGTGTGCTTCCGATAGAATTAAGCATCTTATCTATTTCCGCAAGTCTCCTAGCCTCCCCTTTGTCTCCGGCCGCAGCAATCATTTTGTTACGCTTTTCGCGAAGCAATTGATACTTCTCCTCCAAGCTCATGGTTTCGCTCAGTTGTACATTTAATAATTTACCCGCCTCAAAAGCTTTGTTGTTTGCTTCTTCCTCTACTTTGTCTCTTTTGTCCTCAAGGTCAATTTTACGCTTTACTGCATCTGCCAGCTTTTCTTCGTAGGCTTGGAGAGTAATCTTTTTCAGCATTTGAGCATTATAGGCTGCAAGTGCTGTGCTCAGCTGTTCGGTAGTTACTTTTTCGACATCCATATTTTTGAGGAAGTCAGGGTAACGGCTTTGTATTTGTGCAATAATTTCATTTCGCCGCTTTTGGTTATCGTTGTGCTCAATGAGCATAGATACTAGCGAGTTAAGGCCTATTCGTTCTTTCTCCAAAGTTTGGCTTAGTGGAACTTGCACATATTTATCGGCAAGGTCAACCAAGGTTTCAAAAGCTTTCATTATGCCACCGCTCACGAAGTTGCCAGTAAACCATTTATTCAATCGCTCAAGCTTGGCCGCTAGATTGTCATTTTTTACGGCAAACTCATCCATTAAGCTTGAGCCTTTCTTGAACTCTTCGGCGCTGAGCTTCTGTTTTTCCCTGAGCTTATCAGTATTATTGGCTAAGGCTTGCAAGCTTTGTATCATGCGGCTGCTATCCACACCGGCACCGGCCATGCTGCTAGCCAATTCTTCAATACCACCGCCCGTTGATTTAAGGCCTTCGAGTACTTTAATAAATGCTTCGTTAAAATCTTCGGCCATCAGTTTACGGAAAGCATCGACCTCCATACCTGCTATGCCTGCAAACTTTTCGGCATCTTGGCCCATTTTTACCCAAAACTGCGATATGGCCGTGCTACTGGTTTCGCTGCTAACCATAGCTTCATCGAGTATGGCGCCATAACCTATTACCTGGTCAATAAGCAATCCAACTGAGTTGGCCGCTCCACCCACCCGGCTACTGAAATCAACCAAGGCACTTTCGCGCGCTGTGCCGGCAGCACCCACGCTATTGATGGCACTGCCAACCTTGAGCATAGCATCGGCGGTACCGTAAAGCTTATCTAGGTTGAACAGGTTATTGAGTGCCCCAAGGTTACGCACTACGGTATCAATGTCGCCCAAGTCTTCGCCCAAGGCAACGTTGATCATATCGGCAGCTTTTACAAACTTACTTACATCGGCCACCCCTTTAATGCCCAATTTACCTGCAACAATGCTCAAATCGAGCAACTCCTTTCGTGGGGTTCGGGTATTGAAGTTTTTGAAGCTATTGTTCAGGTCGTTTACCTCATCGTTGGTCATGCCGGTAGTTTTGCGCACATCGCCAAAACTGTCGCTTAAATCGGCATTATGCTTGAGCATGTTACTCGCACCACTAAAAAGCGCATCGACACCAGCAAAGGCAACTATGCTGGGTATAACGCCTAGCATGCCTTTTTTTACTGTGTCCCATGCGCCACCTACATTATTTATTTTGTTGGTATGGGCTTGTATTTGGCTGTTAAGCCCTTGCAATTGCTTTACGGCTGCATTGTACTCTTTGGTACCCGGTATCAATCCATTGTTTATTACGTTCCGAAGCTTAGTAGCTTCAGAGCGCAGGCCACGGATGGTTTTACTTTGGTTCTCAAAGGTTTTGTCCAACTCTCCCAATCGCTTGGTAGCGGCTATATACTCTTCCGTACCGGGCGTGAGCTTCTCGATATCTTTCTGCAGCTGATTGAACTCTTTGCGAAGCTTGGTAATGCCTTTGGTTGCATCGGATGGGTTGAGATAGATATTGAGGGCAATATCTTTGGTTTTATCGGCCATGATTAGTTGTTTGAGTTGTTAATGCTAACCGGTAGGTTTCGGATGGCGATATCGGCAACGCTGTTCATCAATTCTTCTTCGAGGGTTGGTAGTTGCTTTTCGAGCACTACATTGTACCAATCGCGCTTTTTACGACTGCTTAGAGATGCCGTAGCTGCTTTAACGCCACGGCCTACGCCATAAATTTGGAAGATACCGTACCTTTTAAGTTGCAGGCTTATTTTGTCGGGCAGGCCTTGTTTTTTACGGATTCGGTACTGCAACGACTCCAGCAGCTCACCACTAGATACTACGCCCAAATGGATAACATCGCCCCTTACAAGGCTCAATGTTTTAGCCGTCCAAGACTTTACGCTTAGGTTTAACCTTTCAATTTCGGCGGCAATGTCCTCGTTTAAATTGAATTCCATACTACTAAAGTAGCATGGCTATATGGTCAACTAAAGGACACTACAGCTCTACCAACACTACTTTGCTCATGCCCTTGGTTTTGCGGCTGATTCGATTCTTATAGAAGTATTTTGCCCAGGTGCGAATATATACAGGCACAAAAAAATCAAGGCTATTGATGTGGTTAGCGGTAAGCGCTACCTCTAAGGTTACCTTTCTGCTTTTTTTGAGCATGGTTATTTGCTCCAATTGGTTGGCAGTGATTAAGGTATTGAGGTCAAGGTTATTGGTGCCATCGGCACGGTAGTAGTAACCTAGTGGCGCTATGCTGCTATTGAGGGTACTTACGCCATCATAGTAAGCCAAATTGTTTGCGCTTACATCTTCCCTGATCACCGATAGTATGCGCGGCTTACTATCGCCAGAGAGCTTATACAGGTATTGGCCTGAAACGTCTGGGTCTTCTTCGGCTGCGATAATGGGTATATGCGCTACGGTTAAGTCTTCCAGCAATTGAACATTATCGGTCCATTGGAACGGCAACTTAAACACTTCTTTTTCAGGTGCCAAGTGCTCATTGTCGATGGTAAAGTTATAACTGCCCTGGAGCGTATCGATGCCATCGGGATTGGAAAGAACCATTCTGTTGTTTTGGCCGTAATTGCCCAGCTCGTATTCCACTACCGCGGTTGTGGGGTCAATGAGCTCTGTCCAATCATCTGCTTTGGGTTTATTGGCATATAGCTTGGCTATTTGCTCCACTTTCATGGTGTTGCTGGCTTCATCGTACTGAAAGAGCAATCCGAACATATTGGCCAGCGCCTTGAGTAAATCGCCACATTTCATATCGGGCAATGCGCTTGATAAGGTAACGAAGTTGGGTCCAGCATTTGGCAAAAATGATATATTGCCAGCTTTGTTTATTGTACATGCTACAATCTCTATAGTTGAGTCAGCTGTTATTCTATTGCCCGAACCCGGTATAGCTACACCAAATTCAAACGCGATAAGCGCAACTTGACTAATTCCTCTTCGGGAAGTTAGCGTTATGTATTTTACTATCGTTCCACTAATAAAGTTGACATAGGATAGTTGTTCTCCAGTTTGTTGGTTAAAGCCATCAAAGTAAGTATATCTAATTTTAATAGTACCATTAAATGATGCCTCGACAAATAAAGTAAATTTAAAAGTGACCGTTACATCGTCCGCAAACCAAAAAAAATTTTGAAATACGCCAGCACTTCCCAGATTAAAATAAGTACCAGGGGTAGTTACTTGTAAGTTTTGGTAAACATAAACTATTGTTGAGTTTGGTGCTATATCATTATTAAATTTAAAAGCTGCCAAGTATTTTCTACCATCCGTATTTCTCACATAATCCCTTCTAACAAACGGAAGAACCAAATCTTTGAAGTTTTGGGTTTGGAGCAAGTCGCCTTGAAATGCAACACCGGTATACTCACCCATTTTGGTAAGGATGCTATGCAAAAAAACGCAAGGGTAGATATAATCGACCCGTATTACCCTATCGATGTTATCAATAGGCGCTGTGGCCAAGTCGGTAAAGTAATTGTTGGCCAAGTAAATATAGCCTTCGGTATTGTTACGGCTGGCATGAACGTTTGCCAGTGTCCAAAAGTGATCATACTCCGCCCAATCCAAATCTTGCAGCTTCAAATCTTTAATGGCATCTACCATATCATAGTTGCCGCCACCAATCTCTAATTCATATTGCCTACCTGTTTTCTTGATGCGGCAAACACCATTTTTTAGCAATGGGGTGCCATTGTCTTCCAGGGTGCACGGTATCTTTTTGTATGGCAATCGGTTTTCGAGTGCCAATACATTCAGATGCTCAAAAGCCAAATGGTTGGCTTGGGTATATGGTGCCGATATAGGAAAGCTTTTATTGCTATCCACGGTCCCCATGGTTTCGATATTGGTAATCTGGTAATCCATGTCGATGGTATCTATCAACACTTCGACCACTTGGCCACCTACCGTTAGTTTGATGCCATTATCCATTAGTAAACGGTTTCTTCGTAAGCTGTAATAAACTTAAAAGTAATGCTGTACATGCCTTTGCCTTCCTCAAACAACTCCCAACTACCGGGTTCTATTTGCACCGGGTAATAAGCGCCATTTTTGTACTCATACACATACTCGCTACGCAAAAACTCCTGCAGATAATCTGCATAAGCTTTTTTGATGTGGCCAGTATTGAGTTCGTACATCATCTCCTCATCGGTAACGGTACTGATAACCAAGCGCTGTGGGTTCTGAAAGGTAAATTCCCTGGCACGGTATGATTTTTCGCGCTCTACCTTGTGCAGCTTGGTTAAGGTACCAGTGCAACGCAGGGTATCAACCCCACCAAGGCTGTTTTGAAAGATAAAGTAACGGACGTATAGAAAAGGCTGGTCTTTTAGATAATATACCTTGGGCTTGTAAAGCGTATCGTTGGCAGCATCTAGGAATTGGATTTCCCATTTTGCCACAGGGCTTGAACTAGGGAGCGCATCAAGGCCAAGCTGAGCATAACCCGCTTCAATCATTATTACATCATTTTCGCCACTTACGGCATCTAATGTGCTCTTGTTTATTTGTGGAGCGGTGCCGGCAGAGTATAAGGTACCATCGGCAAAGGTTACTTTGATGAGGATGTTGTTGATCGCTACATCATCTCTACGGTAGGTAAGCCACTCTGGTTGGTTGGGCAATACTTCTTTATCGGGGCAACGAGTCATAAACTTGTTTACCGTTGGGCCAGCTGCAGGAGATGGGTCGTAAGCCTGGTTGTATTCCGAATCTTTGATAGTTCCTTTTACGCCAAAGCCAAAGCGGTACAATGACTGGCTCCAAGGCTGAACCGTAACCGGATTGCCGTATGCCTCTGTAATGCGCAACCAACACCTAACCTGTATGTTGGTGCAAAGCTTTGCCAAAATATTATCGGCAGGCAATTGCGGAAAATCGAAAGTCAAGAAGCTGTAGAGCACATCATTGATGTATACATCGGCTTGGCTATCGGCATTGGGCACGGGGTTAAAAACAGCATTGGCCAGCTGCGAAGTAGCTTTACCGTAATTGCCGCTATTGTATGGCTGCTCAACATACAGCTCCAATATAAAAGAGAAGTTTGGGCGATAAACAGGATCTATAACCACATTGGAATGGACCACCGAAAAACCACCGGTATTGCCCGATAGATTAATGATACCGCTATCTCTTTTGGACAAAGTGATTGAACCGAAGGTGTAACCCAGTGGGCTAGTATCTGCTAAATCGAAAAAGGTACCGATAACGTAATTTTGCTGAAGCTCGGCTATCAATTGTGCAATGTAAGCAGCTAGCGTGCCACTGCTGTAAGCAGTAAGCTCATTGGTTGATGGATTGCTTGCCACGAAGGTAAACGTAAGCGTAAAGCCCCAGTTTGAGGCTATTTCGATTATATCACCGACACCGGGTTCGTTGCCTGGAGTAATAACAATAACAACTGCTATTTTTTGCCCTGGCGTTTGCACATACTTATCGGTTTGTAGGCGAAATGCCATAGGGCTACCGGCATAGTATTGAGCTGCTGTTTCGTAAATTATGGTTATAGCCATTTGTTTGGATCGGGTTTGTAGTTGTAGTTATAGCCAAAGGTGAACTCAACACGGTAACCAACATAGTCGTTTTCTTCAATTTTCAGAATGCTTGAGGTTCGTATTTCAAATTTGCGAAGCAAGTAATGAGCTGTACCCGATTGAGCATCTGCTTTCATTTTGGATAGCACTTCTTTGAGAATGGTAAGTGCTTCATCGGCCTTATCATCTTTCTGTTCGGGGGTATCGTTCCGGGCGCTTACTTTTTGGTAAATGGCAATAGCACCCGTAAAATTGTCCATGGTCTGGCTCTCATTAGGGCCGTCTATTTTCATATCTGCAGGTTCCGCAACGAGACATGGCCAACTTATTTTGCTACGGATAGCATCGTTGAACTGAAAGAAGGAAACCAAAGCAAAGTGGTTATCACTTTGCCCGGCTCCTAAATCGGCATGGCTGTTGGCCAAAGACTTAAAGTAGGTTCTATAGCTGCTATTTAGGCCCATTATAAGCTACTTGATGAAGATGATGGAGATGGGTGCAATACTTGGTATCGGTCGGTTTCGAAGCCTGATATTGCTTCTAGGAATGGATTGGTTATGCCTGTTAGGTTACCATTTATTTTGAGCACTGAAAATTCATCTCCTACAATGCCGGTGATTTTGTAGAGGTCGAGCTCTTGGTTGTAATCGGAGTAATAATCGCCAACGGCAGGTGTCCAGGTTACCGAGTCAACCATTGCTTTTTCAATGCCAGCCAATTTATCTTGAGCATTAAAACTTACCGCCTGCAGGAAGTAATCGGGCAGGGCTTGCATGGTGGCCAGCAACATTAAAAAATCGGTATTGGAGGAAGAACTATATATAGTAGGTTCTGCAGTTGGCAGAAATACTTCACCGGCATCCAATCCTCCAAAGTCAAGTAGCAATATGTAGTTCATAATCCGTTTTTATTTCTTTGTGCTTCAATTCTTTCATTTTCTTGCTTCAGCTGGCGGCAGTATAGCAATACATCGCCAAGCCTAGTTTGCCCAGTTTGTTGTACCGTTCCGAATTGTGGACCTGCCATGCTGTACATTAGGTTCACCCATCCATTGCCGCTACTGGACGCTTTACCTTTATTTTCTTGGCTAAATAGGTCTTTGAACCGCTCTGTAATAAGCTCACGCCCAGAACGGAAAAACTCTAAGGAATAATAGCCATACCTGGGCAATGTGCTTTCGAAGTGAGCAGCCCTGCTTTCGATAGTATGGCTATTGAATTGCTGCCTTGCATCGCCATACTGCCGGAGATTGTCCCAACGCCAAGGCCTGTATAAACAGGCTAACAATAGCAGCATATTGTCGCGCGATGGGTTTTTATGGTACTGGAGGAAGTAATAATCGGCATAGGCAAACTCCTCCAAGGTAATATTGGATAACCGGGTACTGGGGCCTTCATAGAACCATCCTTTGTACCAGAATCGAGGTAATACTTGTTTCTCTTGACGGTTACTAAAAACGAGCTGAAGATCTTGAGTACCATTATTTGACCCAGCCGATATTGGTAGAAATGGCTCTAATGCTGGGGTTAATTGCTCAAAGGCTTCATTGTTGATAGCAAGAATCCAAGCGAGTTGGCGCAAATTGAATATGCTGGGCTTTAAAATAATGGCAGCCAACTTAGAGCAGTATTCATCATAAGATGGTTGGCTATGCTGCAGCTCGTATAAACGGGCTGCTTGGTCACCTGTGAGTTCATGGGTGCCAGTTGCTAGGTATAACCTATGCCTGCTACTTCTGTATATGAGGTTTACGGGAAGCATATCAATTCGCTAATAGGCCTAATACTAATCCAATAATAACGCCACCGATGGTACCAGAGCCACCAATGAGCATCCAGCGCTTTCGAATCTGCCGTTTTTCGATGGTGCAAATTTTCTGCTCGTTTTCGATGACGCTTTTGTATTCTACTTCCTTGAGTTGATAGTCGCGGATGATGATGTCTTGGTTATTGACCTTGGTGTTGAGGTCGATAATAAGGGCTTTGCTGGTTTCGCGCGCCAACTTCAAGTCTTTCACGTTGAGCTCAAGCAATGAAGTGTATTGCTCTAGTGTTTGCAACCGGAGCAACTTAACGGTAATGGTGTCCATTTCGGCAACGGAGATGCTGATGCTATCTTCGGCCGATAAGTTTTGTGAATGCAGCGCGGCGCTCATCAAGAGGCAAAGCGAGATAAGAGTCAATAGTTTTTTGGCCATATTTTTTCATTTCGAGGAGCGTTACTTCCCTGTTGTCAATTTGTGAGTAGAGTGTATCAAGCTGCTGTTGTGCCGCTGTGATGCGCTCGGTAAGTAGTTTGTTTTCGGCTTGCTTGGCATCAATGTTGATTTGCAATGCGCGAATGCGCTCTTTGCTATGTTGCACCTCAGCGCGCCAAGCTTTTTCTTGTTGCTTGAGCACCCCTAGCCTATGGATGAACACGCCCCCAATAACGAACTGCAGCAACACGGCTGCAAAGATGCCAGCGATAATGTACCGCTTTGCCGATTCAGTGAGTGTGGGGGTTTCTATTTTGGTTTTCATGGTATTTTGTTTATGCGCCTAATGGCGTTGATATGAAGCTGTGCAATCATGTTCTTGCCTCCTTCGCTCATAAGTAGCCTGTAGTCTTGTAAGTTGGTCATGAAGAAGTTCTCCGTTAATACCGCTGGCATAGTTGTTTGGCGAAGCATTTGGAAGTTGGCTTCAAAGTCATGGTCACCGTCGCTTAACTGCTTGCGGATAGTGCGGCCACAAAAAAGCGCCTCAGCTTCTTGGTAGAAGATATCTGCATACTCATCGGACTTGCTTTGACCAGGAGAAGTGAAACAACTCCAACCGTTGGCGTTTGGGTTTGTAAAAGCATCGCTATGAACGCTGATTAGTATCGCATCGCCATATTGTTTTTGCAAGGCATTGGCACGTGCTACGCGCTCATTAAGCGAAATGTCTTCTGCTTCCTTTACTAAAACATTGTGGTCAATTCCTAATTTGGTTAGTTCTTTAGCAATTCGGTTAACAATATCACGATTGCCTACACCCTCAAAGTAAACGCCATCGCCAAAATCGGGAGAACGCTTGCCGGGTGTAACGTATTGACCATTGACAATGCCACCGTGGCCGTTATCTAATAAGAATAGCTTAGACATCAGTATCGGTTTTTGCGGTTTTGTTGATTAATGATTTGAACCAACCCATGAGTGTGCCGGCACCGGGCATGCCCATTTCTTTGCCACGTTTGGCGGCATCATATAGCAGTATGAGCCCAATGAGTAGGATGAAGGAGATAAACAGGCCAGTAATGCCGCCATCGAGGGTAGGGACCATCCAGCCAAGGGGTGTACCTTCAATAGATAGTAGGGCGACTTTGAAGAACACCATGGCTATGATGATACCTATGAGTAACCCGAATTGAAAGAAAGAAATAAAGATTTTCTTCTTGTCGAACTTATCGGGTGGCACTTTGATGTAGACGTGGTAGATGAAGCCTGTAACCATATCCATGACCATCATGAATACCACGAAAACGATAATGGCCAGCACTAGCGGATTGAGGAACTGATTGGCGATATTGGCTAACAACACGCCTACGGCTGCTGACGGTACGGCCAGCTTTTTGCCTAACTCAACCAATGTATCGGTTTCGAATCCTCGTGCCTCTTGAAAGAAATGTTTGATCATGTTGTGTTTGCTCTTTTTGGTTTTAAAACATTACAATGCCGCTACCTGTAATACCTTCGTTATAGTTGATTGCAGATTGGGCATCGGGGGCTGTCCAAGCTAAAGCAGTGGCATTGGCTACCAATAGTTTGCGCAGCCTTTGGAGTGCTTCCAATCCGCGACTAGATGCATTATTGCTCTGGTTGCGCACAATGCCCTGCGAAGCTGGGGTAACGGCCCTGTTGTTGTCGGTAACGGCTTCAATAGCTTGCTGATTGATGCCCAATGCATTGAACTGTGCAACCATAGATGGTAAAGCAAGGTCGAGCGCCAACCATGCCGTAGCCTCGCGGCAAAGCTTTACTACTTTACCTTCGAGTGCGCTGTAATTGGTGCCATCTACTAGCTTGAGCAACAAGGCATCGTAGAGTGTGCTGCCTAACAAATCGGTGATGGTGGTTTCTTCGATGTGCCGAATGGATGGCTTGAGTAACAAGAAAACCAAACGGCTGGAATATAAAGGATAGATAAACTCAACCTGAGGGGTTGTATAAAGCAAGGTATCTTTGTAGAGGGTGTATTGGGGGCTGCTTTTCCAAGTACTGTAATTGCTTACATTGGCCTCCAAGAATGCCAAAAGGGCATCGATGCACTTAAAACCTTCTTGCTGATAGGCCTTCTTTACATCATCAATCTGCCATTGGAAGGCTGTTTTTTGGTCTTTGCCTACCGAAGAAGTAATGCCAGAACCTGTAACCTGAACCGTGCCGATGCTATTTACATAGTTGTAGAAACCCAAGTTGGCTACTACTGCTTGAGCCAAAGGCAACAAAGCAAGCAAGGCAGGTGGGAAGGTAGGCGGATTGGAGCCTAATGAATCTTGATAAGCACTTGTAAGGGATGTAAGCAGGCTTTGGCCAAGGGCTGGCAATAAGTAATCGCGCTCTGCAGAGGCAATGCTAGGGGCAAAGTCTTCAGGCTCTAGGGTTGTGGTAACCGCTACAAATGCTTTCAGTTCGGATGTTTGGGTAATGATTGCCATTATTCCTGTGGTTGGGTTTTGGGTTGAACTTCTTTACCAGTATCGAGAGTTGCAATCTGATGGCCAGGAATAAAGAACCTTAACTCAGGTGGCCAGCCATTAAAGTCGCGGATTAAGTGCAATGGCGCCACGAGCTTTTCGCGCTCAGGTGTTGAAAGTACATCCATGATATTGAATGCCACCCGTGCATCGGAGCCGCTACCAGCGCCCATACCTTTACCGATGGATAAACCAAACACAGAAGGATCTACCCCGATGGAGTAAAGCGACTGTGAAGTGCCTTCTTGGCTATCGGTGTTGTAGATACCCTCTTTTATTTCATCTTTGATGGCAATGATTTCCCACTTGCCAAAATCGTTGCCGGTATCTTGGTTTACATCAAATTGGGTAATAATGCTCGACCCTGCTTTTTCGACACCGGTGAGCAAGTCGTTGATGTTCTGCAGCTCTGATTTGTAAATCGCATTTCGCTGATCTTGCTCCAGCGTTTTCCAATTTTTGTATTTGTTGGGCCAGTAGGTGCAAGGAATGCGTATGAGATACTTGATGTTCATTTGATTCTTCAAGATTGAAGATTTCAACTTAGGTATCAACTCCAACAACTCTAGCCAGCCACTATCAACCAAGCTCCACCAAGCAGGCTCTTGGTAGTAGATTTTCATGGGCGAAGGGAACGACATGGGAAACATGACACGCTCTAGCCTTCGTTTCTTGAGCTTATCAATCTTTTGGTAATCGTAGATATCAAAAGATGGTACCGCGATGAAATTGTCGCCAGGGGAAGGCCAATCGGCGGAGATGATGCAATTCTCGCTAAAGCCCATGGTGTTGCTAGTGGTCCAGCGGCAATAGGGCGCTTCTTGAACCACGGCTGCAAGTATTTGCGACTTGGCTTTATTTAAGATAAGTTCGACGAATACATTGCCAAACCATTTCAGATCGGTAATAGCTTCGGGAAGATAGAGTGAGTTGATGTTACTGTCGCGAAGAAAGGCTTCAATAGTTTCATCCCTTCTGAACTCTAGCACCTCTTTGCCTTGGGCATCAAAATCTTTGACAAAGCCATAGCGAATACCTTGGCCATGAGTGAGCTTGATTAGCAATTCGAGGCTTTTGGGAATGATGCTGATTTTTTTAACCTTATTATAAACAGCAGTAGGCCTATCGTTGGAATCGCCCCAAGGCGCAACATTATACTCGCCAACGGTACTTTTTATCTCCGTTTTGGAGTTGGCCACCGTTGGACGTGTGTTTTCGGTTTGCAAAGCTACCATTGCATTTACGCCAGGCAGATATGCAGCTGAACTGGTTGGATCAATTATTACCTCATCTTTCATACTACAGCTATTCCGTTTACTTCGGTAATCAAATCGGTGTGTATTTTCTTAATCATTCGACTGGGCTCTTTTTCGTCGAGGTCTCGAACGTCGATGGTGGCAAATTGAATTTTGTGCACTCCGGTAAGCATGGAGTTGAGTTGCGCTTTGGCAATCAATCTTATCTGACCGCCTTTGCCAGTGGCTTTGCTATGCTTGATAAATTTGATTGAAACGATAGCAGGCTGACCTTTTTGGTCTCTGCTTTGCATGAGTGATATGGCTTCTCTTAAATTCATGGTACCAAAATACCATACCGGAACGCATTACGAAAGGACAAGAAAACCACTAACTTTACGACTATGGATGAACAACAGAAGATTATGCTGCTGAAGGCCGGAGAAGCTTTTAAAGCCATAGAAAGTTTTATTGAAATTGGAGCGATTAAGCTAGATACTACCAAGTATGAGTGCGAGGTATTGGGCGAGGTTTGGACCATGTGGATAGTAAGCGAGCGGCCGAACCATATTGATAATGTATGCCGCAACATAATGATGTACTGTGATGCCGAAAACAGCAGGTTGATAGGCAGTAAAGTTGCTGGAGCTTACAAAACGGACGTTTACTTTCATGCGATGAGCACAGAGCACCACTACTATCTTGGTAAATTCAATAGACTGGATGGGCTGATATTGCCTGATTGATGCTCAAGGCCTACATCCGTACCTTGAAGTTTTCTTTGCTTCTTTCTTTGGCACTCCAAAGAAAGAAGTTTTTACAAAAAAAATAGCCTTACCCCCACCTAAGCAGAAGTAAGGCACACAATAAAAATGGCTTCTTTAAATTCGTTGCTGGGCTTGAATATTCCTAAGCCACATATTTGCAAACTTTACGTGTTGGTTCAATAGCTTTGGTTTGTATCGCAAATATCCATCTTCGCCAATCTCGCTAGACTCTTCATAAACCCCTAAATAATCTTGCTGATAGCTCATAGGCATGATACCACCTTGACGAACTAAAAAAGTCATGTCGGGGTCTCTCATCGCATCGCCGTTTTGCTTTCCGTAGTGGGCAAGGCTGTAGATAATTCCGTGTTTGTTTTCGGCTAACCTTTCAACGACAATGGGCATATATAAGCCATCGGAATTATCAATCTTTATGTGTCCATATTCGTCTAGCTGTGCAATTAGTTTGTTGAATATGGCTTCGCTGGCTTTGTTTAGAAAGAGGTTCATGCTGCTGCCCTCCTTTCTGATTTACTTTCTTGCTTTACCTGCTCGTTGCTGAACAGATAGGCAACCCTAAACATTTTGGTATCTTCTTCAAAGATGGGTTCTTCTTTGCCCTGCTCTTTGTTCTTTTCCTCTTTAATGCTGGCTACTGGTCTGCTCCATACTGGAAAACCTTTTTGACCTAGTTTAACAAAATAGCCTTCTTGTCGCCATTGGTGGAAGCTTTTAAACTCCCGATTTTTGCCATCTTGGTAAATGGTGCTAATGATAGCCTCGTTGATAGTTGAAAACCTGCCAGCTTCGACGAGGGGTTTCACTTGCTCGCTGTAAGCTTTCAATTGTTCTCTGGTGGCTTGCATGTTTTTAATCCATTCGTCTTTAGGAATGCGCTTGCCTTTACTGGTTGTTTTAGTTACATTTGCCATTATCTACTATGTTTTTGAAGTGATGTTTAACAACATGGAGATTTAGAAGCCCCCGCCAAGCCTTAGAAACTAACGGGGGCTTCTTTATTCTACCTACTACGCAGCTTTAACGGCTGCAAATTCCAAGATTTCCGCTTCCGTAGCTTTACGGACATTAAGAATTTCGAAGCCTATAACCTCTAGGGCACGGGCAACCAGTGCCGAATTGCCTGTGGTAAACTTGTTGTTATTGGCATCGGTAATGGTGAGGTTGCAACCACTTTCGGGGTTGCTAGGTTGGAACTGTTTAACCTTTTCTTCGGTCAATACGATTTTATCCAAGTGTTCCAATTTTACGCCTAGTGCCTGGTTGGCATATCTTAGGGCTTCGATTGGGTTGGAAGGAGGCACAGCCATTTTAACGGCTGGCAATTGGGTGTTAATGTTTTGGTCTTGCACCTTGTGCAAGGTTTCACCTTTCTTAGTTGGTGTCATAAGTAATTGATTTAGTGATGTTTAACAATACTTAAAGATACAAAAACAATAGGTAAGCGCAAATTTTTAAGCAACTAAAATTAGGATAAATTGCAATTTAATAAACTGAAATCCAACTAGTTATGGATTTATTATTAAATAATGTGACGGCATTTACAACATCTGTGCGGTGTATGTTATGTATATATGACTGTACCCCAACGAAATGCGTGGGGTCTCATTTTTGAAACATTGCACGCTCGGGCAGACAGGCACCACAAGCCCTATTAAAAACTGCAATTGCACCCCTAACGAATTACGATATATTAAATACGACCCCCCCCATTAGGTAGCCTCGAGAATTGGCAAAAACCTAGCAACACCAGTCTCTTGCCAATTCTTATTCCAATAAAACATTTGTACATTGCTTACATAACCACAACACCGAACATGTCATGGCCTTTGCCTGCATAGGCTGCACGATACTTGCCCCATGCCAGCTGATCAACCGCATCGCTGTAGTGGGTGGCGTGTTGTTGCGATATACCTTTCTTCGGGTCCTCACTGGCCTTATCCTTTTGGAAACCATTGCGCCCCTGCTTGATACCGGCATCTTGCATGCTCGTTAGCATATCATCACAGTTATCCCTGTTCCATCTAAAGCTAGGCAAATCATCGCTCTGCTCTAGTAGTGCAGTGTGCCAAAACTGGTGCTTATCCTCATGGTAGGGCGCATGCCCCATATACATCTCTATCACTTCCCAGCCGCGCTTCCTGAACTGCTCTATCACTACATCCTTAAATGGCTTACTGGCAGCATTAAGGCCAGTGGCCGTATGGTCATAGTAGTAGTATACAGTCCTAGCGCGGTGTTGTGCATAGTAGTCGCAGAACTTATCTACTAGGTGAACCAATCCAGATGGCGGGTATACATGCATGCCGTTTAAGAAACGGAACTCTCTCACATTCCCTATGCCATGCTCTTGGCCTATAGCCATACAGTTAAAGTGGCCACCATAGTCAATAGCTATATCCAACGGCTGCATACGGTTCACATCCGCATCAACCTTGCTATTGCCCAAACCCTTAAAGGCATACTGCCCTTCTACCTTCTGAAAGTCGAAACCCAACGAATCCAAGTAGCTGTTATCCTTAGCCTGGTAAGTATGCTCACTCTCGCTCAGGGCAGCATAGAATTTGCTGGAGATATCCCTAAGCCTTTTGTTCAGTATCGATGTATCAAACACTGCAGGCGGCAACATACGCCTCATGCGGGTTATGTAGTCCTTACCCAGTGCTGCTAGGTTCTCCATCGCACTGGCTTCGCTGTAGTACACACAACCGCGCCTCAATAGGCTCAGCTCTCTTTGTGCCACGGCTATTTCCCGCTTCAATACTTTCTGATAGCTTTTGCTGGCGGCAGGCAGCTTTAGTTGGTTTTCTTGGATGTCGAATACATTGGCCAATATCAGCTCTATCAGTTCGGCATCCATTTGCTCTCTCATCTCCAATATCCACATACCTTCCCGCATAGTCGGCATATCCGTACAATACAGCAGGCCACCATACAAATGGTGGTCTCCATACAACTCCAAAGCGCCCCTGAATATAGGCGCTATCTCTTCATCGTGCTTTCTTTTGTTCAGGTATTTACATTCATCAAAAATACCGCTTACGGCACTCAATCCATTGGCGCTGCCCGGTCTGTCTTGGCTTATCAGTTGGAAAACAGTTCCGGTATTAAACGTAAACGTGTGCTCCCATCGTAGGGGTGCCAACTTGGGTTTTGGCCAATTCCAAGCCTTGGGCGGTTGTTTACCAAACACATAGTTCACATCCCTCACCCAACCCCAGCTCTCCAATGCGGCCACTACCGGTGGCAAGGTACGCTCCAGCAATTGGGCATAAGTGGCCGCTCCTATTATCGATAGGCTTCCCGGCAATTCTTGAACCAACTTATTTATCCTGGGCGCAATCAATCCGGTTGTTTTACCCGCGCCCCTGCCCCAAACATTATAGCTGGTATTGGCCTCAACCAAGTAAGCCAACATTTGGGGCCTGTTAAGTTTTATCTTTCTAGGCTCAACCATCTGTCGGCTTTTCTACTTCTTCAAAGTCTATATCCTCTTCTTTGGCCTTTGCTTTGTTTTCCAAATAAGCTTGGGTGCGCTTCCTCAAGTCGCCTTTCACAGCTCCAACTTTCAAATCTTTGGGGTCGTATGTGGCATATATAATGGGCCTAAAATCATCTGGGTTGAGGATGTCTTTTTCGGGCTTATCCAATTGGAAGGCTTTAACTAAGCGCCCGATCACCGAGTCGGCCGTTTTAAGGTCGCCAGCTACCAAGGCTTTTTCATAAACCTCTTCGGCCATTTGTTGCACTTTGGCCAGTGCTGCCCTCCGAGTAAGGGTAGTAAATGCGAAGAGCTCCCGGGCGCAATTGATATCGAGGTAAGCAACGCGCAGCGATATCTGGAACCTTGCCACTAGCATTTTGGCAACCTGCCGGGTACTTTTTATCTTAAACAACAAATCGTGGGCCGTTAGCCAACGTTTGTTAACTTCTTCATCGTCAAAGCTTAATACGCTTTCATCGCCAGTAGCGTAGTAGTGCTCAATGCGTTGGTATTGGCTTCTAAGCGGTTGTTTGCTACTGGGTAAGGTCATAAGTCTGTATTGTCAATTACATGCTGCTTGTAAAGCTTCAAGGCCAGCTCTTGGGCTGGCGCACTGCCGGCAACGGCAAGGTCAAGTATACTGTTTCGGTAGGCAACCGTTCTTTTCAGCCTAGCTCGCATATAGGCCAGGTGTTCAGGTCCATTGGCTTCCATCAGTTCGGTAAACTCCAGCAAATCAAGGCCCATAACTATCGCCGTATCGGCTGGCGAAAGCCAAGCCGCTCCGCACTGCTCCAGTTCTTTTAGCTCCTCTTCGTTCATGTTGCCAATCCTTTGGTTAGATGCTCTTCTATCCAATCTATCATCCATTTTGCCATTTCCCCCGTGCCAAAACTTTGGCCTAGCTCAAGTCGGGGGTTATGGCTGAAATTGGCCGAACTAATTACGGTTATTTCGAAACGCTCATTTTGCACCACAAAACATTTTGCATGGATGTGGGCCGTGCCCAATCTATCTGCCGTCTTACTGAGCAGCTGGTAAGCCTTGGCGTTGTTTCTCGCCAAATGGGCGTCTAGCAAACAGCTAAGATGGATGATAGTGCCTGCCTGGCGCAAACGGAAGATTCGGCGTGCCGGTTCTTCCGTAATGGCATAGGCGCTAAGCCAAACATTTGCTGGGCCGGTCTCATCCAATATGCTTTCTAGCAATTGGTGCAAACTGAAGTTTCCTTCCGACAACCAAATTAGTGAGGCCTGTTTCATAACCTCGGTGGCAAGCTGCTTTATTTCGGCGCTGGCTGCCAAGGCTTGGGGTTTAAGATTTGCAATCGGCAATATCTTAACTCCCGTGCCGGGCAATGGGCCAAGCTGCTTGCCATCCAATCCGCTATCGCCAAACAATAGCCCCATGTATGCTACAGGGCTATTGTTTTATTCAAAATACCCCGCAAATAATCACGCTCCAGCTCATATTTGGCCTTAAGCACTGGCTTATCCGCGTGCTTACTTATGTAAGTGCCCAAAGTAGCTATGCGCTTGGCCACATCGGCCTCTTTGGTCAAATCCAACGTTTTCGGCAACGATTCTGGCTTAGGCACATTGGTAGCCGCCGCTACCTCAGGCAATACAACAACAGCTGCTACTTCATCTGCAGGTGTTTCTGTGGCTGGCAAAGAGCCATTGGCTTTATAATACTCCAGCAACCTCCTGGCTTCGGTAATATAATCGCGGTGGCTAACTATATCACTAGCCAGCTCATTGCGGCGCTCGTCGTGCTCAGCATCTTCAGGCAACTCTTTCATACGGCCTTTTGCATCGCGCATCATGTCGTATGCCTTTAGGTAAGCACTCCAAATATCCAATACCTCCCGCGGCGCATCTACATCAGGCTTGATGCTGTCGTTTGGAGTGGTTTCTTGCGGGGTTGTCTCTTCTGCCAATGGCTCATTTTCGCCTATTTCTGGGGTTGTGGGCGCATCGGTGGCAACTTGGCCACTACCAATACCCAACAGCGGGTCGGGCGCATCCTTGGCTGCTGCAGCATCTTTTACGGCCCATCTGCCATCTGATGGCAAGCCCGCAAGTTTTGCTATTTCGTAAGGCAACTTCTCAGCGCTGTAGTTATTAAACTTCTGGAAGTTTCTTTTCAGGTTGCGGTTTTTGCCTAAACGGTCGTAAAGGGCTACACCGCTGTCGAAATCCCGATCGCTATTAAGCCAATCGTTTATCTCTTTGAGTTGTTTCTTATCCATACCACTAAGGTATCAAGGTGCAATTGCACTCCAAAGGACACGAAAAAGCCCCACTGCAATTACGCAATGGGGCTTTGATTTTTTGATTGGGCAATTACCCGAATATAGGTTTAACAGTCCTGTCCACGAATGCCCAACAGAGGGCGAGAAACAAGGGTGTAGCTTTTTGCATCAACGGCAACAAGGCTTTTGCTTCCCGCTACTACCACTGGTGGCGCATTGGTAAGCACTGGGGCTTGGTCTGCAAAAATGGATATCTCGGTATGGTTCTCTGGCGCAATGGCATTACCGCTTACCATCATGGCCGCACCCAATAGCAGGGCCATAAACAACGTGCGCAATATCTTAAAGTTCTTCATACCCCAAACATACCACACCAACATTGCACACCAAAGGACATTAAGAATATGCTTTTTTTATCTGCTGAGGAATCGTTTTCCTAGCCACAATATAGTTTTTGGTTCTAATAACGATATCTTTTCTTTTTTGCAAGACTGTATCGATTCCAAAAATTTCTTTTATCCTATCCACACCGCTTAATGGTTGCCCAATCTCCATTGCTTTTAATACACATTTGGGCACAATAATGGTAAGCTCTTCACGCTTAAATACTCCATTATGTTCATCTAGAAGCAGCAATAAGGCTTTATCAATCTTTTCAAGAATCAAATCTTGATGAGTATTTACAACAACTAGGCTCATAAGTCTGTAATTAAACTCTAATTAAACACTAATTAAATCGCGCCAGTGGATTGCAGCAAGTAGCCCCACCGGTCTACTGCGTATCAGCCCGCTCGGGCGCCCTAATCAATCCTCACCCCCAACCAAAACATCCCTTCTCCCACCCTGGTAGGCTTAAAGCCCTCGCCAATCAAGTAATCATATACCTCTTTGGTGGTTATGCCTGCAAGTATCGGTTCCAGTGCCTCTATTACCTCTTGGGTGGTAAACAGCTCAACACCCTCTTTGTATAGTGCTGCAGGTCGCATACCATCCAACCAAACCCCAATTGCTTGCGCAAAGAACGCCTGCCAATCGCTGGGTAAGCCTAAGTTTTCGTTGTCTGTGTTGCGCGCCATAGAGCCGGGGCTTTAGCGACTAAACCATTTGCAGTGCAAAAGCCTGATAAACAGGTAAAGCCCCGGCCAATAAGGGCGGTTGCAATTGCACTGCTGTAAAATGGTTTAGTCGATGGCTAAGATAGCAATAACTATGTCATTTCTCAAAACGGCTCTTCGTTGGGAACCGCTCCTCAATAACCTGCTTAAGCTCTGGTGTCAGTCCTGGGTCGCTATAGTTCATAAACCATTTGCCCTCCATGCGTCTCAAAATGTCTTTCCGGCTAAAGTGTTTTTGCTGTCCAAAAAACTGCGCTTTGATATCACCCACGCCGATGGGCGCTATGGGCTTGGGGTAAAGGGTATTAAAATACAGGGTATTGATGCAAAGGCCGTAATCGGCACCGTAGGCATAACTGGTCATAATACGCCCAAACTCGTACTTATCGTACAAGTAAGGTATGTGCCCTTCATACTTCAGGCAATCCAGTTTGCGGGCACCAAGAGCTTGCCAAGTTCGGCGCACCCGCTGCAGGTAATCCTTGCTCGTAAAGTCGCTATTGGCATTTACTTCGTGCTGTGCCCTGGGCAAGCCTTGCACCTCTTTTATCCAAGGCGTTAAAAAGAGCTGGTCGTCGCTCATTCGCACAAATTCTGCAGTAAGGCTAGGCTCAAAGCATACCCGCAATATCTTCTGTATCATGTTCGCATCCTTGTTTTGCCCAACCGGGTACGGATCAGGATGCGGTATGTGCTGCACACCCGTAAGCCATGCAGGCTTATGGCCTATAACCCACACTTGGTTAATAGGGAAGTAAGCTTCGGCGCTACGCAAGCTGTAGCGTATCTCGTTATGGTCCCAGGCGCTCTCAGCTGCCAATGGGTAAACTAGGTCTAGCTTTTGCATCGATGCTATTTTACGTGTACTATACCGTCGTGGCGGTAACGGTGATAAACATATACGCCCTGCATTAGTCCAAGCTTCAGGCCGTGGGTTTTTAAGCGCTTGTGTATCTTACCATCAATGGTAAGATGTTTCTTAAAAGTCCAGAGCGGAGCTGGCTCCGTAGTGCTATTGATGATGTCCCAGGCCGTGCGCTTAATCAGGATGGCCACCCCGCCCATGGTAGCCGGTATTCCTTCTTCGCACTTGTTGGTTATACCCAACACATTCAATCGTTTATCACGTTGTATCTTAAGTGCTTCGGTATAGTGCTCAGGTATATTGTGGTTGTCAAACGGCAACACCTTGGCCAGCTGCATAGCTTGAGGCCTGAGCTTGCTTATACGGTTAGTCATTACCGTAAAACAATCATATTCCGGGTTGGCCATAATCACTTCTTCCAGCTGGCGCATATAGTCGGAAGGAAGAAACATCATATCATAGTCGCACAGCAAACCCCACTCGTGCTGATGCAACCGGAGCATACAATTATGATAAGCGGCACCAAGGCCTTCGTTTTCTTTAGCGTATGGCACAAATTGAATTATCTCAGGCCTTTGTTCCATTTGGTTAGCTTATATGGGTTACACCATCGGCACGGTACCAATGGTATACATAAATTCCTTGCATTACCCCTACCAAGTGGCCACTGTCACGGGCATAGCGGTGTAGCTTTAAGTCAAAGCTCAAGATGCTTTCCCTGGGCAATAAGCGTGGCTTCAGTTCGTCCCAAACACTACGCTTGATAGCAATGGCCACGCCGTTCATTTTGCGCTTCATGTGGGTTACATCTACCACCAACGTACCATGCGCTTGCAATAGCTGCTTGCCAATGCGCCTATGGTAGTGTATATCGTGGTTGTTTACATCCACGTTAGGTTGCATCTGCCAAGGGTGAGCCAACTCACCACAGCGGTTGGTCATTACGGTAAGTATGCCGTAATGGGGGTTGTGCGCAATACACGCCCGTATAGCAGGGTGCCAATCGGGTGTGGTTAGGTGCACGTCATGGTCCATCATAAAACCCCAATCGTCAGCCGCTAAGCTTTGCATTTGCTCATCAATGGCTTGGGCTATGGTTTGGCCTTCAGCAGCATAGGGCGTAAAGGCATGTAGGCGGCTCATGGGCGCTCCATGCGTTTTTGCCAAGCGGTTTTAACGGTTGCGGCGCTGCTCAGGCAGGCAAAGCGGCTGGCCTCGTCTGCAGTAGCCGCATTCGTTACCAAGGGCACTATTTCTTTTGCCGTAAACAAGGGCTTCTTCAGCCCCGCATCGCTTATGGCTATATGAAAACAGCCGATGAGCAACAATTCTTTTACCTGGTCTTCGGTAAGGTTGTGCAGGTCGTACTTTTTGGGGCCGTACTGTATGTAGCGGCTGGCGGTTTTATTGATGTAGAGCATAAACGTGTTTAAACAAAAGAAGGGCCGCGCAATGCAGCCCTTCCCCCTGATTTATAAATATCAACTAACAAGCCTCAATAATTACAAGCTGCTGCTGCTTGAGCCTGTGCCTGTCAACCAGGTTATTGCGCCGGCGTAAGGCGCGTGTCCGTAGTTGGCGTAGCACATCAAAGTAAATAATGAACCTTTGAACGCCTCTGGGCTATCGCCGAAGTTGGCGCTCACGGTTTCTATAATCACCGGAGCTGCAGCGGTACCGTGCAAGTAGGCGCGCTCTTCGCGGTCTAGGTATAATGCGGCAAACTTACCGTGGCGGTATACGTTCTCAAACTCAGCTTTGTCCTGGTCAGTGCCGGCAATACTGAAAGTAAGCATCGGCTTAAAGCTTTTGCCAAAGGTTTCGCCCACCAATTCGGCATTTACGCCACCTTTGTATGGCACAATCTCAAACTTGGCAAAGCCCTTACCGGCTTTCGGTATCACATCGCCAGTCCATTGGGTTCGGGCAGCTAGGGTTGAGCCGTTAGATTTTGGCGGCGTAGCATGGGTTGCTATATCTGTTAGCAAAATCAATCCAAGGTAAGAGGCTATGCCGCCTTGGTTATCGGTTGGGTTACCTGCAATATCTAACAACATGGTTAAACAATTTATTTTATTTGTAAATATGGGGGCAGTGCGTTAGCACTACCCCCCTTCAACAAAGTTTCCGCCTAGAAACTACTATAAGCTTGAGCTGCTTGAGCTCGATGGATCACGATAGTACCACACCAATTCATTGAAGTGGAAGCCCATACCTTCCCACCAGTCGTTCATTACGCTTACCAAGCGCTTTTGGCTCTCCACCTTGAACGGCTTTTCGCTGCCCAAACGGCGGATATACTTCAAGTTCATTTGGGTGGTAAGGAACATGTCGCTGGTACCATCCATGCTTGGCAAGCCAACAATTTTTACGCTATCGTAAAAATCGGGAGTAAGCTTGTTCGGGTCATGCACGGTGTCGGTGCCGTGGGTATTGCGGCGGTCGCGCTGGTAGCGTACCACGTTTTTGGTGCTCATGGCTAAAACCAAAGGCACCCCGCGGAAAACCTCCGTCAATTTGTCGGTGATTTCTTCCACCTTATCAAAGATGTTCGTGGCATTTACGGTACCGATGGCCGATAGGTCATTGATGCCGCTTGACAAGCCAGCAGTTAACTGCTTGCGCAAGCCATCCATGGCAGCGCTGGTAATACCGGCAGTACCAGGCGTTGGGGCAGCGTGGTCACCAAAATAGTAACACTGGCTTTCCAAGTCGTGCTGTATTTGAGGAATCAGATACGCCTCCAAGATATAGCGGATGATTGGCCAGTTGGCACGCTCATTATCGCTAATGGATGCCAAGAAACCCATCCAGTTTTCTACAATCTCATCCGGGTAATCTTCCCAGTCAACTTTGATGTTGAAAAGCGGAATTTTTTGCGCCTCAAAAGTCGCATCGCCTTTCGCGGTAAAGTTCTTTTGGAAAGCCTGTATTACCGAACTCATTTTGCCGGTAGCACCGCGCCAAATGGTATCACTCGTAATTACCGGCGTGGCAATCATTGGCGTTTTTGTCTTCAACTTTAATTGCGTTGCAATACGTTGAAGGTTTTGGCCTTGGTTAATATAGTACGAGCCGTATTCGCTCGCTATATCTGATGCATCTAATCCTGGCATGGCTAGGTTTGGTTTTTGGGGCTATTATAATAATCCCGCTTCGCGAGCGAGTTTCATGTGTGCACTTTCTTGGTTTACGGTACCGGCAGCTGAGTTTTTTGGGTCAGATGTTGCCTTTACCGTGCTGGCTGCTCCGCTTGGGGTATTTTCCTCCAACTCTGCAATGCGAGCGTTTAAGGTCGCAATGGTTTCGTCTTTGGCGGCAATAGCCTCAGTATGCTTGTTGGCTTGGGCTTCAAATGCTTCGTTGGAAGCCTTAACTTCAGCTTTCATGCGGCCAAATTCATTGTTCAGCAAGCCTAAGTTGCCGCTAGTCAATAAAAAAGAGTCGCTTTCTTCTTCATGAACGGCAGAGAAGTTACCCTCACCTTGAGCACTAGTGAAGAATGCAGTCAAAAAGGCAAATGAGGTGGCGAATTCTTTTTTCATGATACCTGTCTTACACGTTTAGGTTTACTTCCCCCTGCCAATTCCCTGGCGCGGGCTATTGTCTGTTCAAAGTTGAGCACTTGGTCCATCAAACCAAAGGACAGCGCATCGGTGGCATAATACATACCGCCTTTCAATACCTCTTCGCTCAATTTGTCGCCACGATTGGTTTGCATGGTCTCCCTAAAAGCAATAGCCAGCTTATCCAAGTCATCGCGCATAGGCTCTAAGTTGCCCTGCTGTGCTTCGCGGTAAGCTTTGTTTTTCTCGGGGCTTAAGCGGCTATACACATCATTAATCTTAATGCCGCGCTCTTTGTAATAGTCGCCAAAATCAGCAAAGCGGGTATATACACCAATGCTGCCTACTTGTGCTAATGGGTTCACGCCTACAATCTCATCAGCTGCAGAGGCAATCCACATACCGGCACTAGCGGCCATATCGTCAACAAAAGCAATGGTGGGTTTTTGTACTGCCTTAATAATGTTGGCAAGCTCCATAGTACCGCTTACGGTACCGCCTGGTGTGTCCATATTGAACACAATGGCGCTTATCTTAGGGTCGTTGGCCATTTGCTTTACCCAGTTGCCCATGGTTATCATACCAGGTTCGCCACAAAAGCCATCGGCTTTCATTAATGGGCCTTGCATATTGATGATACCCACACTGCCATTGGCAGCTTTGCCAGAGATGTACTTATCTTCTAAGCCAGTTGGAGAAACAATACTGGGTGTACTAGCTTGCTTACCTTCAGTAATTTGTTTGTTGAACTCAGCAAGGCTTATCTCTCCGCTGCGCAACTGTACTATGTGCGGCAACGCAACCTGCTCAACCCATTGTTGATCAATGAGCCAGTGACCGAAAAATATAGCTGATAATAACTTCACGGTTCAAACATACCGCAAGCTATTGGTGCGCCAAAGGACGTTATTACTGGCCTATGTAGATGCTGCTACCCGGTATAATGCCCAATACGGCTTGCACCAATTCAGTTTCGCCAATGCTGGTAGCTGGCGGTCGGGTAACGCTTATGCTGTGCGCATAGTATATTTCCGATTCGGGCGATTCCAATATCCAGATGGTAATGGTAGCAAGGCCCGTTGATGCATCGTAATTCACGTTTTTGATGCGCGCATATACATTGGATAATGCTTGCTCAGCAACCGTAATGCTGGTTATCAAAAAGCAGACGCGGGCATATAGGTATTGCGTTTCCATAATGTTAGATTGATTTGCAGTAAAAAGTTCCATTGCTATTGCCGCGGCCGCTAAACGACATGATGACGGTACCGGCGGTAGTTATATTCATTACATAGGCTTGTGCGGTGTTGCCAGGGTTTACTACGCCAGTCCAGAAGTTGGTACTTACGCCAAGCGTTATACCAAAGCCGCTATGGTTCAATGGCGTTGCGCTGTATCGGTTTAGTATGCTATAATACTCCGACTCGTGCGGCAAGCGCCAGCCGGTAAGACCATCAAGGGTAAGCGCAGCTGCCGCTGTATTGTGCCCAGCCCAAGTGTTGGTAGCTTGCAAGGCGCGTGTCCAATACAAGCCTGTGGCCCAATCAATTAATACGTTGGCGCCAATGTTTTCAAATCGGTTGGTGTTGCCATTGGGGTTGTTTACCGCCAACGTAAAAAAGTCAACCAATCGCCCTGGGTTATTGGTACCGATGTCGTTGGCACTATATATTACCACTGGGTGGCCAATTTTTGGCGGTGGTATGCTTATCAATGCTTTGCGTTGCGTAGCGCTCAAGGCATCTTCTACCTCTTGGTTGGTTACGCTCAGGGCAAGCTCTTCAAATACCAGCCCTGCCCTGCCATCAGCCACTACCGCGTCGCCAATATCAACTACGGTCGCGCCATCAATTACATCCTCCAAAGTTACCGTCGTATCAATAGGTATGGTAAGTATAGTGCCGCTGGTGGCGGTTACGTTTACTTCAAGTGCGGCATCTTGCCCAGTGGTTTGCAAGGCATCCAATAGCTCAGCGTCAGTGAAGTCGGCAATTACTTCGGCTAGTGTGTTGGTGCTACCGGCAAGTAATTCAACGGTAGTGCCATCGGCCGTAACGCTAGCTGGCGGGCAGTCGCCAGCATCAATAGTATAAGTACCTTTATAATTGGGCGCCTTGTACGGCATGATACCATAAAATTCAAATTCGTGGCCATTAAAGCCACTTCCTCCATTTCCGGTACTGCCATCACTACTAAACTCCAATCCTTCATAATCAGGATGGCCCAGTACCCATTCCATGCCGTTCATATCGGTAACCAATACCATGAAGCGGTAATGAACCATTATACTGAACAGATCTGCAGTAAGGTTATTCCACTCCGGTATTTTACCTTTAAACGATACCTTCCAAAAATCGGGCTTATTGCCGCCTGGTTGCTGCAGCTCGGTAAAGATATTGCCGTAAATAACCCCAGTACCCGAAAACCAAGCTTTGCCTGCTGCCAATTCAATATCGGCAGTTATTTTGCCCTGAACGGCCGATGGCACCAATACCACATCGTTTATGTCTACAAACACAAATTCGGCAACCGTTCCGCCCATATTAGATAGGGCTTTAAACGTAGGTATGTTGGTTAGGTTTGGCATTATTTTATCGTTTTTTCAGGGGACGTTTTGCCGAAAGATTTAATTGTCTTTTCGCGCGCGCGCCTGTGACGGTAGTATTTTTTCTTTAACGTATCCGAAGCCCAATCGTCAGCTTCCAAACCCAAATTCTTCTTAAAGCTCTCAATCGAATCATTAATCTTCAACCCGCTACTGGTCATTAAGTCCAGATACTGATACAACTGTTCGCACAGCAGCCCCTCAATCATACCATTGAAAACCCTGATGTGGTTATCGCTTAAGAAGAACTTATTACTCTTGCGCAGCTCCGATGGTATGATCAGTTCAATGAACAAACCTTTTTCGAATACCTCGCTACGGTTATCAATATAATGCTCTGGGTGGTGCAATAATTGAAATGCTGAATAGATGGCAGGTACCGTATGTGAGACCTTGATACTGGCTGTACCGTATAGAGAGATACAGAAGCGATATACAGAAGGGCGAACAGGTAGGCGAACAGTCATCTCCATTGGCGGTATATAAGAGTGTACTCCAAATATACCCAGTAAAAATTCAATTTGAAGTGCAAATTGTACTTTGTTTTGAAGTTTTATTTTAAAACGATATAGCCTATTATATAGCATAATTGGTTGTGCATTTGTGCATTTGTACAAAAAACGCTTGAAACCCACTGCCTGCCTGTGCTTTTGTGCGCACAATTTTACAAACCCATTTTTAGGGCATTTGTGCAGTTGTGTTTTTGTGCAATTGTGCGTTTACTAAAATAATTTGTACGCCCGTTTAGGCTCTGACAATCTGTCATATACATATTAAACGCACAAATGCACACCGATTTATTAAATTCTTCCTTTAACTTCAAAAAAGAGAGGATAAAAAAATATAATATATAGGCTGTTGGCACATAAATACCATTAACTTACTCCGTTAAGTGGGGGGGTGAGGGGGGGAGAAAACTAAAAATCGGGTTGTGCTTTACCGAAGTAGCGAAAATGAATAAGGTGTCGCCATATAGTCTCCGAATCAGCCATATTGCTTGTACCTCACGAAAACCACCATAGCAAACCTTAAGGCGACTTTCTTTTTTATTTTAAAATAGATAGCTTTGGTACATGAGCTACTGGAAGTCGGGTGGATGGGTGAAGTTGCTGCCAATGGAATTTTCATTGGCCTTAAGCGGTCTATTCTGTTTTGGCCTGCTTGCCGGGTTGGTATACGGCATCATCAAAGCCCTGTTCCTTTAAACAGATACGGCCACACCTAAGGGTGCAGCCGTATAACCGATTGTAGAGGGCTTTATTTAAATTGCTCAGCTCTTCCATTCTTCCATTTCCGCAATGTTGAATTTGTCGTTGGCCACAACAATATACTCCACGCTGCCGGTCTTATCATAAAAGCCTGGTTTGCCCTTCTTGTCAAACTTATGCGGGTTAAAATCCAATCCGCTGTAGGCACAGAATGTTTTGAGGCGCTTGATGAATAAGGTGGTATTCATGTAATTCTTCAGCTGCTTGCTGTAAGCAAGGGCATTCTCGTATACAGTTGATTTCGCCTGCCGCTTATTGATGTTGCTGCCATCAAAAGCATAATAGTTGTTTGCCCAGGCTAAGAACTCTTCGCCCATGGTTTGGCGCTGCTGGCGTTTCACTATCTCCTCTTGTGGGCAATCAATCAATCCATGTTTCAAATACATGGTTAGGCAAGTGGCCATGAAGTTGTAGAACAAATCCCATTGATCCTTATCCCATTCTTGGAAAAATGCGCGGCCAAAGTCATGGTAAGGTTTGTGGTGTTCGCTGTACCAGTCGCCGAAAGCCATCAGGAATACCCGGTCGCGCGTTGAGCCATCCGAAGCCTCTGGGTTGTGGTTGGTGGTAAGGTACAGCTTTGGTGTTTGCTCAGCTGGTATCAGGCGCTTGGCTACATTTTTCCCATTTACTTCCATAATACCGGTAACCACGGTAAAAAACCTGCTCAGGTGTACTCCTGGTCGGGTATCGTCAATAAATACCAATGCTGTTGATGGTGTTACGTTTTCAAACAAGAACGGATCATCTTCTAGTTTGCTGTTTTTTCCGTCGATGGAAACAACCGGAAACACATGGCCAAGGGCTTTACCGATTAATGATTTACCGGTACGGCCAAAGCTTTCGCCTACAGGGCTTTCTTTGGCATCCATGCCTATTACCATCTTTTCGTTGGTTGCATCGCGGTAGCGGTGCAATAGATAGCCAATACCTGTAATTTTGTTCACCATATGCGTGGCCATCTCCGCTTGCTCTTTTTCGGTAAGGTGGCCAATGGCTTGCAGTATGCTGTGCTTGTTCCTGTTGTCCGGGTCAATTCCTGCCCTTTCGCAAGCCACTTCCCAGTCAATAAAGCTGGTGGCCAGTATGAACATAAAGAAGTCGCAATCGATTGCCTTTTGGGTATGATCTAATTTACCCTTTTCGTTAATGGCCAACAAGGTTGGCATAATGGCCGGCTCGTTTTGTTTAATCTCATCTGCCCATACAAAGCCCGATAACTCCGTTAGCGGTATCTGTTTGTAGCCTTCGGCCGTAACTTCTATGGCGCCATTTTTGAAATACAGATATTGCCTGTTCTTTTCGCGCTCAATGAATTTTGGGTTAATCTCCGGCAATGCATATAGTGAGCTCGTGCCAAGGTACTTTTGTTTTCCCTGGTGCAACATTTGCACCACTTCATATTGCTGCAGCTCGCG
>Ga0209066_10000892_pt1 | contig 41366 bp, 39 predicted proteins | sample All_14_2_FD_187198 | JGI IMG/M metagenome (GOLD analysis project Ga0209066, IMG submission 187198) | Freshwater microbial communities in response to fracking from Pennsylvania, USA - Allegheny Zone_MetaG_DW_15 (SPAdes) (version 2) ... | reverse complement strand
GACCAGCCACGCCAGCCCCGCTGCTGGACGCCTGGCGCCAGGCCCTGCTGGCCTGGCAAGCCCTCGCCACCCCCGGCCTCGGCCCGGTGATCGAGCGGCGCTCGCAGCGCCAGATCGACTTCTGGCCCGCACGGCCCGCCCTGCTGGACAAGGCCCTGGCGCACGCGCCGAAAACGCTCGCCGACATGGAGCGCATCGGCACCCCGGCCAAGGGCTTTCCGGGCATGGAGCGGCTGCTGGCGGGCCAGCCCGCCGGCCCCCATTGCCCCTACCTCGTGCTGATCGCCGAAGGCATCGAAGCCGAGGCCCGCGCCCTGCGCGAGGGCTTCGATGCCCTGGCGGCCCGCGACTGGACCGCCGACGAAGACGCCGCCCGCGGCGCCTTCGCGGAATGGATCAACCAGTGGCTCGGCGGTCTGGAGCGCCTGCGCTGGATCGAGATCGAGCAGCCGCTGCAGCGTGCCAAGACCGTAGGCCAAGGGCATCGGCCGGCCTTTGCCCGTCAGCGCATGGCCGACAACCTCGCCGAATGGCGCACCCAGTGGCAGGCGTTGAACGCCCAGGCCCGGCTGCAGCCAGCGCAACGCACCGAGCCCCCACCACCCGGCCAGGCGCTGATCCCGATTGAGGCCCTGCTGATGGGCAAGGGCCACATCGCGCTGGCCGGGCGCTGGGGGCAGGCACTGGACGCCGTCTCGGCCGCCGTGGCGGGTTTGCCGGCCCAGCCGGGCGAACGCGAACTCATGGCGCTCTCCAGGACCATGAAAACGGTGACCACGCTCTACCAGGGCGAGGTCGCTTCGGCGCTGGACGTGCCGCTGGGGTTTTCCGATGCAGATGGGGACTAGAAAGAGCCCCCCTGCGCCGCCTTCGGCGTCTTCCCCCCAGAGGGGGGACGCCACCAGCGGCCCGGCAAAGCCGGTTCTGCGGTGGCCGCTGGGTGAAGGCATCGCGCGCCGCCATGTGTTGCTTTTGGCGGGCAGCATGGCTTTGCCGTCGGCATGGGCTGCGCGGCAGCACCGCACCACCCTGCTCGCCGCCTGGCAACAGGATCAAGAGCAGCGCATCGGTCTGCTGTCGGCGGATGCCAGCCAATGGTCGGCGCAGCGTTCGCTGGTCGTGCCGACGCGCGCGCACGGCCTGTGGGCCGAGGCGGGCGGCAGCGTGCTGGCCGTGGCGCGCCGCCCCGGCGACTGGCTGCTGCGCTGGCGACCCGGTCAGGCCAAAGCGCAGTGGCACTGGATCGACGGCGACCGCCGCTTCAACGGCCACGTGATCACCAGCGCCGACGGCGCCACGCTCTGGACCACCGAGACCGACCTCGACACCGCACAGGGCCGGCTGGGCGTGCGCGACGCGGCATCGCTGGACAAGACCGGCGAGTGGGCCACGCACGGCATGGACCCGCACCAATTGCTGGCCCTGCCGCAGGCCGTGGGCGGGTTGCCCGCGGGCACGCTGATGGTGGCCAACGGCGGCATCCCCACTTTGCCCGAAACCGGGCGCAGCAAACGCGAACTCGGCCGCATGGACGCCTCGCTGGTGGCACTGCACCCCGCCAGCGGCGGGCTGCTCGGTCAATGGCGCCTGGACGATCCACACCTGAGCATCCGCCACCTGGCCTGGGACCCGGTCTCAAACACCTTGGGCATCGCGCTGCAGGCCGAACACCCCGACCAAGCAGCGCATCAGACCGCCCCGGTGCTGGCGGTCTGGGACGGGCGCACGCTGCGGGCGGCCGCGGGACAGCCCGCACTGGCCGGCTACGGCGGCGACATCTGCGCCTTGCCACAGACCGCCGGTGGCGGTTTTGCCGTCAGCTGTCCGCGCGTCAACCGGCTGGCGCTGTTCGATGCGCGGGGTGCATGGCGCGGCGCCATCGAACATGTCGAGGCCTACGCGCTGGCCTCGGACCGCGAACAGTGGTGGCTGGCCAGCAGCCGGGGGCAGGTCGGGTTGCTGCACGGTGGCACCGATGGCGCAGAGCCTTCACGCTCACGCGCTCCGGACCGCGACACGCTGGCCGTTCAAATCGAAAACCACTGGGTGCTGATGGCGGGTTGAAGCGCCGGCCGCTCAGGAACGCAGGGCCTCCGCATCGTCACCCACCCGGTCGCAGGCCTGACCGCTGCGCCGGCACTGGCCCTCCGCGTCCATCCAGGGGTGGGCATGGCCCACGCAGCCGGTCTGGCAGATCACCGCCTGGGCCTCCCGGGCGCCGGCCTCCACCGGTGGCCTCGACCTCACAGCCGGTGATCGGCGGCGCAGCACGGCGGCCGCCCCCAACCCCCAGAACACGCTGGTGCGCAGCAGCACCAGCTCGGCGCGCAGACGCAGGTTCTCGCCTTCCAGCGCTTCGACGCGGCTGGACGAAGACCGCAGCAGCTCGGTGCAGCGGCTCTGAAGACCACCGATCTGGCGCATCAGCACCCCGTGTTCCTGCGCCAGTTCCCGCGCCATGGTCCATTCGTTGCAGGTCGCCTGTTGCACCACCGTGCTGCTGTGCTGGGTCATCCGGTTCTCCCTGTGCGGGGGTTGGCATAGTCCGCGTCCGGCGATGGTTGCCGCACGGCCCAGTCCACACAATGGATCACCTGGCCGTCGACATCCGCGAAGGCAAACGCCCACGCCCCCCAAGGCTGCAGGGCCGGCGCTTCAGCGGGCAGCCGGTGCGCGTGCAGCGGCTGCCCACCGGACACCCCGGTGCGCACCGGCCGCAGGATGGCCTGGCGCAAGCTGGCGTGCAGCGCGTGGATGTGGCGCACCACCACGCTGTGCCGGGTCGGCGCCCAGGCCGACGCGCGCGGGTCGGGCTTTTCCCAGCGCCCGGGCCTGGCGCCGCAGGCCCACAGCTGCAGCTGCAGCGGCCCGTGGACCACGACGGCCAGCACGCCGGGAATGTGTTGTCGGCATTCGAAGCCCAGCACACCGGTGTAATCGGCCACGGCGCGCGGCAGGTCGGGTGTGCGCAGAACCCCGCTCACGGCCGCACCGCCCCGGTGGCGCGGCCGTGCATGGGCACGACCCGGCGTGGTGGAGCGGCCTCAGCGGTGGGCCGCGCGTCGGCCAGCGCGTCGGTCCGGGACGTTCCCGCATCCGCAGGCGCACCCCGCCAGCGCAAACGCCACCCAGCGCTTGCCCGCCCCGAGCCAGCCCAGGCGGCGAGCGAGGGCCTTTTCGGCACGCATCTGCGCCAGGCGTTCGCGCACGGTGGGGGTGACGACATGCGGTTCATGGGTGGGGAGGGCGGTCATGGGGGGTTGTCAGGCAGGCGTCCCGTGGGCGGGAAGTCCGGTGTGTTCTGGCCGATGTGCCAGCACACACCGGAGGGATCGATGAGCACGAACTCGGTGATGCCCCAGGGCTGTTCCACCAACGGTGTGAGGCGTGCGCCGTAACGCCCGGCCAGGTCCTGCGCCTCCACATGCGCGCGCCAGGCGCCCACATCCGGCACCAGCACATGCATGACCAGGTTTTCCGCCAGCGCCTTCTCGTAGAAATCCTGCAGCAGGAAGGCGCAGCCGTCGACGCTGAAGGATGCGACCCCGCCACCCACGGAGCACTCGGTGAAGCCCAGATCGGCGAAAAAGCGCCGGGACAGCGCAAAGTCCCGGGCCGGCACGAAGGCCTTGATCTCGGTCGCCCGCAGGGCGCTCGCGCGGCTCATTGCACGCTGACCGGTGCGGCGTGCCACAGCGGCGAGGGCTGCCGGTCGGGGCCCGCCATTGGCGCGGCTTCTGCGGCCAGCTGCCAGCGCGTGCGCAGGTTGTCCAGCATCGTCCGCATGGGCGGCGAGACGTGGGGGTGCCCGGACAGGAAGAACAGGTTGGAAACCAGTTTCCGTGCCATCAGGCTGCGGTTCGGGCAGTCCGCCGCAGCTTGAGCGTAGCCGGTCATGAGCGCCAGCGTACCGGCCGTCAGGGCCTCGACGGAAGGCAGATGGACGCCGTCTTCGTCCGGGTCTCGGGCTTCGTTGCCAGGTGGGTGCATGAGCTTCTCCGTGATGGGAAGGGCGTGTCGGGAATCCACAGCCTTCGAGTTCGATATCAAATCATATGAGAATGATTCGTATTTGTAAAGTAAACCATACGGCCACCGTCGCAAAGGCGGTCGAATGACGACAATGGTTTTTTGCCCCAACCCAAAGTCCACCCAGAAAGGAACCCCCTCATGAAAGGCGACCCCCAGGCCATCAGCCATCTGCAGGCGCAGCTGAAGAACGAACTCACCGCCATCAACCAGTATTTCGTGCACTACCGCATGCTCAAGCACTGGGGATTCGACAAGCTGGCCAAGAAGGAGTATTCGGAGTCCATCGGCGAGATGAAACACGCCGACTGGCTCATGGACCGCATCTTCGTGCTCGATGGCCTGCCCAACCTGCAGGATCTGGGCAAGCTGAACATTGGCGAGAACGTGCCCGAGATGCTGGCCAGCGACCTGGCGCTCGAACGCGGTGCCCAGACCACCATCAAGGACGGCATGGCCCACTGCGAGAGCGTGCGCGACTACGTCTCGCGTGACCTGCTGCAGAAGATCCTGGACGACACCGAGGAACACATCGACTTTCTCGAAACCCAGATCGACCTCATCGACAAGGTCGGCCTGCCCAACTACCTGCAGAGCCAGATGGGCGAGCCCGGCTGAGCGGGCGACCCGTCCGAAGCCCTCGTGCAGGCATGGGGTGTTCCGGCGCAAACCGGGATACCCCATGAATCATCCGGGTTATTCTCCGAATTGAATACGATCAATTATCATTTGTAGGCCCATCCCTTCCAGGAACCGCCTGCCATGATCGTTTGTGTTTGCCACCGCGTCAGTGACCAGACCATTGCCCGTGCAGCACGTTCGGGCATGGCCTTTGACGACATCCAGCTGGAGCTCGGAGTGGCCACGCAGTGCGGCAAGTGCGAGAGCTGCGCGCGTTCGGTGTGGTCAGAATGCCGGTCGGGTCAGCCCACCGCGCACCTCAAAATCGACGAACTGCGGCAGCAGCTGGCCCGAGGGACGCTGCAACCGGCCCCGGTCTGAAGACCGTTTCTCCGCGCGCCCGCGGCGCGCAACCCGATTCGGCGCAACATTCCGCCCGTGCTTGACGCCTGTCCGGCCGCACGGTTCTGCGCCGCGCCGGGCCATTCCATCTGAAAATGTCACGCCAGATTGACCCGCTACGCAATATTGCGGACTGGGCATTTCGGGGTCACACATTTAGAATGCGCAATTCGCTTTCACATTGCAAGATGAGAACCCAACAGGAGACAAGGCCATGACCACGGAAAACAGCCAGGACAACAAGCGTGCCGAACTCAAGCGCGCCGCGCTCGAATACCACGAGTTCCCCACCCCTGGCAAAGTGGCCATCGCCGCCACCAAGCAGCTGACCAACCAGCGCGACCTGGCGCTGGCTTATTCGCCTGGCGTCGCTGCACCCTGCGAAGAAATCGTCGCCGACCCCAACAACGCCTTCAAGTACACCAGCCGCGGCAACCTGGTCGCCGTCATCACCAACGGCACCGCCGTGCTCGGCTTGGGCGACATCGGACCGCTGGCGGCCAAGCCGGTGATGGAAGGCAAGGGTGTGCTGTTCAAGAAGTTCTCGGGCATCGACGTGTTCGACATCGAGATCAACGAGAAAGACCCGGACAAGCTGGTCGACATCATCGCCTCGCTGGAGCCCACCTTCGGCGGCATCAACCTCGAAGACATCAAGGCGCCGGACTGTTTCTACATCGAGCGCAAGCTGCGCGAGCGCATGAAGATCCCGGTCTTCCACGACGACCAGCACGGCACCGCCATCGTGGTGGGTTCCGCCATCTTCAACGGCCTGAAAGTCGCTGGCAAAGACCCGAAAAAGATCAAGCTCGTGACCTCGGGCGCAGGCGCTGCGGCCCTGGCCTGTCTGGGCTTGCTGGTCAAGCTCGGTATCCCCCGTGAAAACATCTGGGTGACCGACCTGGCGGGTGTGGTGTATGAGGGCCGCACCGAGCTGATGGACGAGGACAAGATCCAGTTTGCCCAGAAGACGGCCCTGCGCACGCTCTCCGAAGCCATCGAAGGCGCCGACGTGTTTCTCGGCCTGTCGGCCGGCGGCGTGCTGAAGAAAGACATGGTCGCAAGGATGGCGCCCAAGCCATTGGTCTTTGCGCTGGCGAACCCGAACCCCGAGATCACGCCCGAAGACGTGAAAAGCGTGCGCGACGACGCCATCATGGCCACCGGCCGCTCCGACTACCCGAACCAGGTCAACAACGTCCTGTGTTTCCCCTACATCTTCCGTGGTGCGCTGGACGCCGGCGCCTCCACCATCACCGACGAGATGGAGATCGCGGCGGTGCACGCGATCGCCGAACTGGCGCAGGCCGAGCAGAGCGACGTGATCGCAGCGGCTTACGCAGGCGAACAGCTGATGTTCGGCCCCGAGTACCTGATTCCGAAACCCTTCGACCCGCGGCTGATGATGAAGATCGCACCGGCCGTGGCCCAGGCCGCCGCCGACAGCGGTGTGGCGCTGCGCCCGATCGCCGACATGGACGCCTACCGCCAGCGCCTGCAGAGCTTCGTGTTCGCCTCGGGCACCATCATGAAGCCGATCTACGCCGCGGCCAAGACGGCGCTGAAGAAGCGCGTGGCCTACGCCGAGGGCGAAGAAGAGCGCGTGCTCCGCGCCTGCCAGATCGTGGTGGACGAGGGCCTGGCCCGCCCGACGCTGATTGGTCGCCCCGCCGTCATCGCCGAGCGCATCGAGAAGTTTGGCCTGCGCCTGAAGGAAGAGCTGGACTACGACGTGGTCAACGTCGAGCAGGACCACCGCTACCGCGAACTCTGGACCACCTACCACCAGCTCATGGAGCGCCGCGGTGTGACCGAGCAGCTGGCCAAGATCGAGATGCGCCGCCGCCTGACGCTGATCAGTTCCATGCTGCTGCGCCGGGGTGACGTCGACGGCGTGATCTGCGGCACCTGGGGCAACACCCAACTGCACCTGGACTACATCGACCAGGTGATCGGCAAGCGCGAAGGTGCGAACTGCTACGCCGCCATGAACGCGCTCATGCTGCCAGGCCGCCAGGTGTTCCTGGTGGACACGCACATCAACTACGACCCCACCGCCCAGCAGCTGGCCGAGATCACCAAGATGGCCGCACGCAAGATGATGCGCTTTGGCATCACGCCCAAGGCGGCCTTGCTGTCGCATTCCAACTTTGGCTCCAGCAACCAGCCCAGCGCCCTCAAGATGCGCGAGACCCTGTCCATCCTGCAAACGAATGCACCATGGCTGGAGGTTGACGGCGAAATGCACGGGGATGTGGCATTGGACGCCGATGCACGGCTTTCGATCATGCCGCGCTCGGCCCTCAAGGGCGACGCCAACCTGCTGGTCTGCCCCAATATCGATGCCGCCAACATCGCCTACAACCTGCTCAAGACCGCGGCCGGCGGCAACATCGCCATCGGCCCCATGTTGCTCGGTGTGGCCAAACCTGTGCACATTCTCACGGCCAGCGCCACTGTGCGCCGCATCGTGAACATGACGGCCCTCACCGTGGCCGAGGCGAACGTTTCCCGCTGATCCCTTGGGAAAAAGCAAGCGCTAACTTTTCCACACATTTTTGCCACTGCAGATTGCCTGTTTATTCAGCAATCGCTTGCAATTTTGTAACGCTTCGGGCACACTAGCAGCCTTGGATTACAGGGTTAACCCGCCCCATCAACACCTCCTCAGGACCTGTCTTGTGGGAGTGCCGGAGGCGGGTTGATCGCATCAGGAGCAGGGATTTCATGGGTCTGGATCGGATCCGGTGGACGAGGAATTGGGCGGTATCGGCCGCCCTGCTGGTGGCCATCAGCACCTTTGTGGTGCAAGCCCGATCGCCCATCTTCAGCAGCCTTCCGGGTTCAGCCGTTGCCTCCGTGGCTTATTCGGGTCTGCCCGTGCAGGGCCAGGAGGTGATGTCGCAGATCCGGCAAGGTGGTCCTTTCCGGTATGAGAAAGACGGCACCGTGTTTGGCAACAGGGAGCGGTTGCTGCCCGGTCAGAAGCGAGGTTACTACCGCGAATACACCGTGCCCACACCGGGTTTGAACCACCGGGGGGCGAGGCGGATCGTGTGTGGAGGGCTGAAGCCCCGGGCGCCTGATGGTTGTTATTACACCGAGGATCACTACAGCAGCTTCAGGCTGATCGTGCAGTGATCCGGAGCGCAGTGAGCAGATTTTTAACTTTGACTTTAGAAAGAGACGCGGAGATGGACACGCCACTTCGTAACGTAAAACCCAATATCGTTCAGTCGATTCGCGCCTATGGCGTGAAAGACCTGCAGGCTGCGGCCGAGCAGTTGGGTCATCACTTTCTGTACGCCAACCTGGCCAAAGCCCAGAGCAAGCAGGACGTGCTGGAGTTGATCGCGGCGCAGTACACCCTGCCGTCGCACTTCGGCAAAAACTTCGATGCGCTCTACGACTGCATGACCGATCTGGTCCACAAGTCGGGCCCGCAGACCGGTTTCATCGTCGTGCTGGAGCACATTCCGGCCCACGCCAAGTTTGACAAGGAAGCGCGCGAGCAACTGCTCGACATCTTCCGCGACACCGCCGACTACTGGAGCGACCGCAAGATCCCGTTCCGTTGCTTCTATTCCTTCTCGGTCGCACGCGCCTCCAAAGGCGAAGCACCGATCGAGGTGGAAAACGAAGAGCCGATGCCAACCGACAAGCTCCTGGACGTGAGCCCGATGGCGCTGCGCATGAGCAGCCCGTTCAACGCCGGGTACTGGCTGGCTGCGGCCTGACCTGACTGGACCACCCCCGCGCCGCCTTCGGCGTCACCCCCTCAAGGGGGCGGCACTGGCGGCCCGGCAAAGCCGGTTCCGCGGTGCCCTGGAAGGAAAAAAGCCGCTGCATCGCAGCGGCTTTTTCATGCCTGCGTGTTTTCTATTGAACAGCCTGGGCGAGCGCCACGTACTCGTGCACCGGCACTTCTTCAGCGCGGCGCTGCAGGTCGAACGTGCCGGCAAAGTCGCGGGCTTCCAGCCACTTGCCGAGCGTGTTGCGCAAGATCTTTCGGCGCTGGCTGAAGGCGGTCTGCACGAGTTCACCATACAGCTTCAGGTCAATGGCCGGTGGCTTGGCCAGCGGCACCATGCGCACGATGGCGCTGTCCACGCGCGGCGGGGGATCGAAACTCTCGGGCGGCACGAACAGCACGTTGTCCATTGCGTAACGCCACTGCAGCATGACCGACAGGCGGCTGTAGTCCGCCGTGGCTGGCCGGGCCACCATGCGGTCGATCACTTCCTTCTGCAGCATGAAATGCTGGTCGTGAATCACCGCCACATGGTCCAGCAGGTGGAACAGGATGGGCGTGGAGATGTTGTAGGGCAGGTTGCCCACCACCCGAACCCCGACACGATCCGCCGGCCGCGGCTCTGGTGCGCTCCCCGGGGCCGAACACAGTTCATGTGCCAACGCCGTGAAGTCCACCTTCAGCACATCGGATTCGACCACCGTCAACTGCGGATGGGCACGCAAGCGCAGGGCCAGATCGCGATCCAGCTCAATGACCGTCAAGTGGCCCAGGCGCTCGACCAGGGGTTGCGTGAGCGCTGCCAACCCCGGTCCGATCTCGACCATGTGATCGCCCGGCAAGGGCGCAATCTCGCGCACGATGGCATCGATGATGCCCTGGTCGGTCAGGAAGTGCTGACCAAAGCGCTTGCGCGCAATGTGTTTCATGAAGACTGCAACGGTCCGCGATCAGGGCCGAGGATCTTCGCGGTACTCCACGAAGGCGCGTGCGCGGACGTCTTGTGACCAGCTCTGCAGCACCGACTGGGCTTTCTGATCCCGCAACCGGGCGCGGGCCACTTCCCGCTGCTCGCGCTCGCTCATGGCGTTATCGCGGCGCTCATCGACCCGGATGAGGTGCACGCCGAAACGCGAAACCAGCGGCGGCGACATCTCGCCGGGTCGCAGCTTGTCCATCGCTTCTTCAAATTCGGGGACAAATTGCCCCGGGTTGGTCCAGCCCAGATCGCCCCCCTGGCGCGCCGAACCGTCCTGGCTGTGCTCGCGCGCCAACGCTTCAAAACTGGCCTGACCGCTGGCCACCTGCTGCCTGTACCGATTGAGTCGGGCGACCGCATCGGCCTGGCTGAGCTGCGGCCCTGTGCGCAACAGGATGTGGCGCGCGCGGGTCTGGGTGACGGTGAATGCGGGCGACACGCCCTGACGCTTGTCGATCAGCTTGAGCACATGAAACCCCGCCGCACTGCGCACCGGCCCCGCGATACCCCCTGCGGTCAGCGAACGGGTTGACTCGACGAACAGCTCAGGCAACCGGGATACCGGACGCCAGCCAAATTCACCGCCGCTGGTGCCCTCAGGCGCATCGGAAAATTCCCGCGCCAGTGCAGCAAAGTCACCACCTGCGCGCGCGCGATCGGCCACGCTCTGGGCCCGGGCCTGCAGCTCGGCGATGCGCGCAGCACTGGCCGTATCGGGCACCTGAACCAGCACATGCGCCAGACTCAACTCCAGGGCGTCGGGGTTGTTGGAGCCCTGCTCCCGGATGAACGCGTCGATATCGGATTCGCTCACCTTCACCCGAAGTTCCACTTCGCGTTCGCGCACGCGTTGCAGCAACAGCTGGCCCCGCAGTTCGTTGCGCAGGCGGTTGATGTCCATGCCTTCGGCTGCCACACGCTGGCGAAATTCTTCCACGCTGAGCTGGTTCTGGGCGGCGATCGACTGCTCGGCCTGGGCGAGGGACGCCTCGTCCACACGCAGCCCCAACTCAGTCGCCTCCTGTTGCTGGGCCCGCTCGGCCACCAGCTGTTCCAGCACGAGGCGCGCCAACTCCTCCCGCGGCGGTAGCGCGACGCCACGTTGGGCGTACTGTTGTTCGACACGCAACAGGCGTTGCCGCACGTCGTTGTTGGTCACCGGCTCGGAATTGACCAGCGCAACAATGTAGTCCACTGTGCGCGTGGCCACGGACGGCTGTTTGATGCTTGCCTGTGCAAGCTCGCTGCTCAACCGCAAGGACTGGGCGGAAACAGGGTGCAGCGCGAACAGTGCCAGCCCACACAGCAAAGCGGGCAAGGAGCGCGGGCGGGCAATTTCGGTCATGAGGGTCAATATGGATCAGTCGTACTGCTGGAAACGGCTTGGCGGGACGATCTCTTCACGCAGGTACTGGTATTTCGGTACGTTGCCCTGCAGGGTCTGAAGCGAGCTCGCGCCAACACGGGAGAAGCCGGAAAACTCAAGCTGGAACAAAATGCTCTGGTTGGCCGTGGTCCTGCTTTGCTGCAGACGGGACAACACGACACGCCCCAGCCAGCAACCGGCATCGTATTCAAATCCGGCCACGAGGTCGATGATCTTGCGGTCCGGCATGCTGTAGTTCATACGCCCCACGGTATACCACTGGCCCGGCCCCAGCGCGCGGCCCGGCACTCGCGTCGAGGCCCCCCCCCACAGGTCGGCGATGGGCCATTGCCAGCCCAGATCAATCTGCTCGCTGGTGCCGCGCTGGATGCGATAGGCGGCGCTGAGCACCCGAAAGGGCCCCGGCGTGTAACGACCACCCATCGTGGTCCTCACGCTCTCCCCGCTCTTGGGGTTGTACTGCAGGTTCGTATCAAACGACCACAGGGGATCCCACTGAACACGGGCAGCCAACAGCATGTTGCTCACCCGCTCGGTCACCGGCACACCGCCCGGCAAAGTGACATTCTGGTCCTCGAGCAGCACGCGCTGGGCCATGCCCAGTCGAATCACCTCCGCGCCATTGTCGGCATCGAGCAACCGGGAGTTGACACCCAGGGTCACCGCCCGGGTGTCCGAAATGCGGTCATTCCCGTTGTAGGCGTTTTCCGAAAACATGGTCGCCAGGTTGAAGTCCCGCGCACCGGAATCGAAGTTGGGCAGGCCCGTCTGGTCACGGAAGGGCGTCCAGGTGAAGAACGCCCGGGGCTCCAGCGTCTGGGTGTACTGGCGCCCGAAGTAGGCGGCCGGTCGCTCGAACACCAGACCACTGTCCAGGCTGACGGTGGGCACCGCCCGCGAGGTCGATGTGGGAACCCCGGTGGCATTGTCAAACTGGTACTGGGTCGCATGCAGGCGCGCACGCGGCTGCACAAACCAGCCGGGGGACTGCCAGCGACGGGTGATCTCTGCCACCGCCAGAGATCGATCACCCCCGGATTTGACCTCTCCGGCCGTGGACAAAATGGAGCGCTGGAAGCGGGTGAAATTGGTCTGCACCGACATGTCCCAACCAGGCATTCCCAACAGCGTCTGGTCGTACTTCTGATAGTTCAGTGACAGCGATGGCAGCCGATCATAGGGAGGAGTGAAGGGCGCGCTCACATCCTGCAGGGACTGCCATTGGTAGACCCCGGCATTCACCGACCAGGGGCCGCGAATCCAGCCCAAATCAGCTTCGTTCCGCAGAAGGCGCGAGGTCAGGGAAGTGATCGAGCGGGGAAAGTCGCGCCAGTAGTTGTCATCGCCCACGCGGTTCAGGTTCGCACGCAGGCTGATCGGGCTTCCGCCACCAACGTTGTCGGTCAGGCGCTGGCTGTGCTGCAGTGAGTACGCCCAGCGGTCATCGTCGCGCAACCGGTCCGACGGCATGAACGCTGCGCGCAGCCGTCCCGTGTAACTCGGCTGCAGGTAGCGGAACTCACCGGCCAGGTCCACACCCCGCTTCGTCATCAGGGACGGCGCAAGCGTGGCGTCCATGTTGGGCGCCAGGTTGAGGTAGTAGGGTGCCGTCAGCTGCACGCCGCTCTGGTTGTCGATGGCCATGCTCGGCGGCAAGACACCCGACTTGCGCTTGTCCGACAGCGGGAACGTGAAATAGGGCGCAGCCAGGATGGGCACACCCTTGAACTCCAGCACGCCGCCCTTGGCCGTGCCCACATCCTCTACCGAGTCCAGCTCGATGCTGGTGGCCCGCACCAGCCAGTCCGGCATCCAGCGGCTGCCCGGGGGCCGCTCGCAGGTGGAATACCGCCCGTCGTGCACCACCATCGTGTCCCTGTCCAGGAAATCGATGCGGCTGGCGTCGCCACTGGCCTGGTTCTTCAACAACTGGTAGGTGGGTTCCGAAAAATGGCCCTTGTAGGTCTCCACGTTCATCTGCAACTCGGGGCCCTGGAAGCGGTCGCCATTGCGGTTGATCAGGACATGGCCCGTGGCGAGCGCTTCGTTGGTGCGCTGATCGAATTCAACGCGATCCGCACGAATGACCGTGTCGTGGCGCCGAAGCTCCACCTCGCCCTCCAGCACGGTGACGTCGTCGGTCTTGCCTTGCATGCGCTCACCCCACACGAAGGTCGGCAGCTGTTTGCGCGTTTCTGGCGGCAGCGTCTCCTGCAGCATGGCGCCGGGTTTGAGTCGCACCGATTCCCCGGCATCGGCATCCTGCGCCCAAACCGGTGCCGGCACGGCGCCAGCCCCCAGCGCCAGCGCCGCAATGGCGCCCTGCACAGCCCGCGCCAGGCGGGTCGGTTCGGGACAGGCGCCGTTCGCTGCACGCGTGGTGGTGCGGGAAAAAGCGGGGATGGGGTTGTGAGCAGGTTTCAAGGCGGTGTGTGGCAAAACGGCCGACTCTGAATGCTGTAGGAACTCGGCCCCGCTGCAACAGGTCGGCGGAACCACGAAACGCCCGCCCGGAACCAGGTCGGCGGCGCGATGGATTTGTAGAATCTGCGGCGATTATCCTATGCCTGTTGCCCCGCCCCGGCGACCGTCGCTGACGCCCCCTCCAACACCCTCCCCAGACATGCCCCCCATCACAAACGCCGTTGCGTGGACGGACCCGCAACGCGAAACCGCCTTCACGGCCTGGCTGGAGCCCCTTGCCCGCCAGCACGGCCTGCTGGAGGCCTCGCTGCGCCCGGCTTCCGCCGACGCCAGCTTCCGCCGCTACCTCCGGCTGGACCGCCTGACCGGGGGCAGCCTGATCATCATGGATGCGCCACCGGCACACGAAAACTGCCGGCCCTTTGTGCAGGTGGCTGCGCTGATGCGCGAGGCCGGCTTGCTGGTGCCCGATGTGCTGGCCTGGGACGAGCCGCAGGGTTTCATGCTGCTGAGCGACCTGGGCCACCAGACCCTGCTGGACGTCATCAACCCGGACCAGCCGCAAGCCAACCACGCCCACTACATGGCCGCACTCGACAGCCTGCTGGCCTGGCAGCTGGCCTCGAAGCCCGGTGTGCTGCCGCCCTACGACGAGCCGCTGCTGCGCCGCGAGCTGCAGCTGTTCCCCGACTGGTACCTGGCCCAGCACCGCCAGACCACGCTGCAGGGCAAAGACGCCGAAACACTGAACAAGGCCTTCGACAGCATCGTCCAGCGCAATCTGGCCGCGCCCAGCGTCTATGTGCACCGTGACTTCATGCCCAGAAATCTGATGATGCCCAGGGACGACGCCCCCACGCTCCCCGCTGCGCGTGGTTCGCTGCCCCCCGGGGGGGCTGTTTCGCCTTGGGGCGGCCCGGCGGCGAAACCCAGTCGCACACCCCAGCAGCAGCTCGGCGTGCTCGATTTCCAGGACGCGGTCTACGGCCCCATCACCTACGACGTGGCCAGCCTGATGCGCGACGCCTTCCTGAGCTGGGAAGAAGACTTCGTCATCGACGTCACCGTCCGCTACTGGGAAAAGGCACGCAAGGCCGGCCTGCTCGATTTTGAAGACTGGCACAGCGATTTCGGCGCTTTCTACCGCGCGGTGGAATGGATGGGGCTGCAGCGCCACCTGAAGGTGGCCGGCATCTTCGCGCGCCTCACGCTGCGCGACGGCAAGCCCAAGTACCTGGCCGATGCGCCGCGCTTCATCCACTACATCCGCAACACCACGCACCGCTACCGCGAGCTCGGCCCATTTCTACAGCTCATCGACAAGATCGAAGGCTTCGAGGCCGCTTCGGGCTACGCCTTCGGGCGGGTCTGAGCGCCACCACATGCCGCGCTTTCACTGTCCCGTCCCGCTCACCATCGGCACCGAACTGGAGCTGCCGCCCGCTGCCGCGCGCCATGTGCAAGTGCTGCGCCTGCAACCCGGTGGCGTGATCACACTCTTCAACGGCGAAGGCGGCGAATACAGCGCCACCATCCTGCGCATGGGCCGTTCCGATGTGGCCGTGCGCGTCGACCACCACGCGCCGGTGGAACGCGAAGCCGGCCGCCGTGTGCACCTGGCCGTGGGCATGCCGGCCAACGACCGCATGGACTGGCTGGTCGAAAAAGCCGCAGAACTCGGCGTGCGCAGCGTGCAACCCCTGCACACCGCGCACAGCGTGCTGCGCCTGGCCGGCGAGCGCGCGACCAAGAAACAGGCGCACTGGCAATCGGTGGCCATCGCCGCCTGCGAACAGTGCGGCGGCAACCGGGTGCCCGCCGTGATGCCGGTGGCCGATCTGGCGGCCTGGCTGCCGGCGTCGGCCGGCGTGGCCGCGCTGCGCTGCGTGCTCTCGCTCGCGCCCGGCACCCGCCCCCTGACCGAGGTGCTGGGCGATGCCCCCGCCGACGCGGGAGTGCTCTTCCTCAGCGGCCCCGAAGGCGGCCTGTCGGCCACCGAAGACGCGCAGGCGCGCGCGGCCGGTTTCGTGCCGGTCACCCTCGGGCCTCGCGTGCTGCGCGCCGAAACCGCGGCGCTGGCGGCGCTGGTGCAAGCGCTCAGCGCCGGCTGAAGAAGTCCCAGATCAGCTCGTTGGCCGAGATCGCGCTGGCGCCCGGCTGCTCGCCGCGCACCTTGCGCCCACCGGGCCAGGAGTGGCCGCCGGTCTCGGTCACGCACAGCTTCACCTCGGCGCCGCCGCGGCAAGGTGAACGGGTTTCACACCACGCGCCCGGCACCTCCAGCACCCGCCGTGGCGCGACCTCACAGCCGTTGAGCCGGGCCCATCTGGCCACCGTGTCGGGCACCGACACGAAGTCCGCGTGGGTGTCCGAGGCGCTGCCCGAACCCCCGTTGAAGAGCACGCGGTCGTCGTCCAGCGCGTGGATGTGCAGCACCGACACGGGCACCGAGGGCGCGCAGGCCGGCGTGCCATCGGTGCCGGCCACAGAGGCGATGGCCTTGAAGGTATCGGCCATCTCGCAGGCCAGCCGGTACGAGAGCATGCCGCCGTTGGACATGCCCTGGGCAAAGATGCGCCCCGGGTCGATGTTCAGGCGCTGGCGCAGATCGGCCACCACGGCGCGCACGAAGCCCACGTCATCGACCTGCCGGTCGCGCGCCTGGCCGCAGCACAGGCCGGCGTTCCAGGTGGCGAGCTTGCCCGAGCGCAGGCGGCTGGTGCCGTTGGGAAACACCACCACGTAGCCGGCCTGCTCGGCGTGCGAAACCAGCCCGTAGTAGCGGTCGTCGGCCTGGATGTCCATGTTGCCGCCGCCCCCATGGAAGGACAGCACCATCGGCATCGGCGTGGCCGGGTCGTAGCGCGCCGGCACGTGCACGCGGTACTCGCGCGTCAGGCCTCCGTGGCGCAGGCTGAAACGGTGCTCACCGGGCCGGGTGATCGGCACCGGTGGGGCCGCCTGCGCCGCCTGGTCCTGGCGCAGCTGCAGCCAGTCCCGCAGGCGCAGGCGTTCGGGGCGTTCCTGCGCGCTGGCCGGCAGCGGCGCCAGCCCGGCCCCCAGGATCAGCAGCAAAAAAACCCTCAGCAAAGCTTTCGTGGATGTCATGCACGCTCCCGGCACACGGTGGTGGCGTGATCTTGCCGCAGGAATGGGCTGGCACCGCGTGCTGCAGGCGGTCACCGCCGCGCTGGCGGCGCTGATCATCGCCTCGCAGCCCTGACGATGCGCCGGTGCGCTTCAGGCGGTCGTGGTGTACATGGCCTTGCCATCGTTGAGGTAGAGCCAGCCCTTGACGATGCGGTAGATGAACCAGACCAGGTTGCCCAGCAGGACAAAGGCGCCCACCACCAGAAACAGCGTGAGCACACCGATCACGCTCCAGAGCAGCGCGAACCAGAAGGTGCGGATCTGCCAGCGGAAGTGGCTTTCCAGGTAGGTGCCGGCCACGTCATCCTTCTTCACATAGTTCATCACGATGGCCACCAGACAGGTGATGCCGAGCAGCAGCGACGACGCGTACAGCGCGTAGATCACCGTCGTGAGGGTCTTGTTGGCGTCGGCGGCCTTCGGTTCAACGGTGGTGTTCATGGCTCCTCCTGAGTTGAGCGGTGTCTTGGCGAATGGTGTGAGAGGCCCGGGGGCTGTCCTTGGCACTATACCGTCGGGTCTGCGACCCCGGGCGCGAGCGCGGCCTTGTATAAACAGCCCCTTATGAACAAAAACCTCTGGCTCCTGGCCGCCGCGCAAGGCCTGTTCCTGACCAACAACGTGGTCTTCATCGCCATCAACGGCCTGGTCGGGCTCTCGCTCGCGCCCTTGGGCTGGATGGCCACCTTGCCCGTCATGGGTTACGTGGTGGGCGGGGCCTTGTCCACGCCGCTGGTGGCGCGCACCCAGAGTGCGTTCGGCCGCAAGGGTTCGTTCCAGATCGGGCTGCTGGTGGCGCTGGCTTCGGCGCTGCTGTGTGCCTGGGCGGCGTTCGACAAAAACTTCTGGCTGCTGGTGACGGCCACCGTGATCGCCGGGTATTACAGCGCCAACGGCCAGCTCTACCGTTTTGCCGCCGCCGAACTGGCTGCGCCGGATTACCGCGAAAAGGCGGTCTCGCTGGTGCTGGCAGGCGGTCTGGTGGGCGCCGTGCTCGGCCCCAATCTGGCGAGCCGCACACGCAACCTGTTCGAGGTGCCTTTCGCAGGCGCCTACCTGTCGCTGGCGCTGGTGGCGCTGATCTCGATCGCCATCATGGCCTTCCTGAAGTTCCCGCCGCTGCCGCCCCGGAAGGCCAACGCCGACACCGGGCGTCCGCTCTCAGTGATCATGAAGCAGCCCGTGTTCATCGTCGCGACCGCGGGCGCCGCGCTGGGCTACGGCGTGATGAACCTGCTGATGGCGGCCACCCCGCTGGCCATGCAGGTCTGCGGCTTCGAGTTCGACGACGCCGCGCTGGTGCTGGAGTGGCACGTGATCGGCATGTTCGCGCCGGGCTTCTTCACCGGCCACCTGATCAAGCGCTTCGGTGTGCTGACCATCATGGGCGTGGGCGTCGTGCTCAACATCGCCTGCATCGCCGTGGCGCTCACGGGTGTGAACCTGCACCAGTTCCTGATCGCGCTGTTCCTGCTCGGCGTGGGCTGGAACTTCCTCTTCACCGGCAGCACCACACTGTCGCTGCAAGCCTACAGGCCTGAGGAAAAAGACCGCGCACAGGCCGCCATCAATTTTTTTGTTTTCGCCACCATGGCCCTCACGTCTTTCGCCTCCGGCGCACTGGTCACCACGCAGGGCTGGCTCTGGCTGAACGTGGGTTCCCTGGTGCCCGTGGCCCTCACCGGACTGGCGCTGGCGTGGCTTGCGTGGGTCCGCCGGCAAGCCCACAATCCAGCCTGACCCCCTGCACCGCCGCGCGGTTTCCCCCTTCCAAGGGGACCACAAAGCCGGTTCCCCGGCGTGTGCCGGAGGGCATTTTCTCTGGTGTGCTTGGTGACACATGCACCCGTCATCATCGATCTCTTTTTTTTGTGGAGGTGTCCCATGGGACTGTTGGATTCACTGGTGGGCGCGGCGCTCGGTGGCGGGCAAGGTGGTCAGGCACAAACAGGCACAGGCGGTCTGGATCCCCAGGTGCTCATGGGCATCGTCACGGCGCTGATGAACAACGGCGGCGGCCTCTCGGGCATCCTGGCCAAGCTGCAGCAGGGCGGTCTGGGCGACGCGGCGCAATCGTGGGTGGGCACGGGCGTGAACCAGCCCGTGTCGCCCGACGCACTGGGCGGCGCGCTGGGCCCGGACCTGATGGGCATGATCGCCAGGCAGCTCGGTGGCAACCAGCAGCAGGCCGCCGGCACCCTGGCCGACCTGCTGCCGGGTCTGATCGACCAGCTCACGCCACAAGGTCGGCTGCCGACCGACAACGGCCAGGGTGGCCTGGGCGCGCTGCTCGGAGGTGGTGACGGCAGGCTCGATGCCGGCGACCTGATGGGCATGCTCGGCGGCCTGATGCGCAAATAAGCCCGTTCGACCCCAACTGAAACGGCCTCTTCGGAGGCCGTTTTCGTTCGAATTCGTGTCAGTTTTACATGGCGCCGAAGCACCACCCCGACGCATGAAACAGCGCCACCCAGAGGCACCGCCAGGCTGGCTTTGCCAGACGGCCAGTGCCGCCCCCCTTGAGGGGGTGACGCGAAGCGGCGCGGGGGGTGTTTCAGTTCAGGCCGGCGCCTTCAGATCGAGCCACGCCTTCAGCGCGGCGTAGGCCCTCGAAGGATCTGCCTCGTTGAAGATCTCGTGGAACTGGCCATCCAGGCACTGGCTGGTCACCAGTTCGCGCGGCGCCACGGCGGCAAACGCGCGACTGCCTTCGGGTCGCACCAGACGGTCCGCGCCCGCGTACATCAGCAAGGTGGGCACGCGCCAGTGGGGCGCCGCGGCCACCACGGACGGGCCGTTGCTGTCGATGAAATAAGCCAGCCGCGCCGAGATGCGGTCGTGCACCAGACTGTCCTGCTGGTAGGCCTGCACCACGTCGGCGTCGTGCGATATCTGGCGCGCATCGAGTCCGTTGGACAGCGCGAGGTTGGGCGCCCAGCGGTACAGCAGCCGAACGAGCCTCTTCTGCAGCGGGCCGATGCCCGCGTCCAGCGCGGGCGACGACAGCACCAGCCCGTCCACCGGCGCCAGGTTGCGGTGCACGAAGGTGGCGGCCACCAGACCACCCATGCTGTGCCCGAAAAGGATCAGCGGACAGGCCCAAGGGTTGGCGAGGTGGCGGCGGGTGTCGTCCAGCACCTCGGACAGATCGGACAGCAGCGCATCGTCGTCGGGCAAAACACCCTGCGCGCCGCCGGACTCGCCGTGGCCTCGCTGGTCGTACGCACGCACGCAAAAGCCCCAGTCGTTGAGCCGCTGGGCGAGCGCGTCGTAGCGCCAGGCGTGTTCGCCCAGGCCGTGCACGATGAGCACCACCGCCCGCGGGCGCATGCGCAAAGGCAGGGGCCAGTCGTAGAGGGCGAGGTTCAGTCCGTCGCGCAGCGTGAACGGGGCTTGGGTGGTGTCGGACATGGGACGAGCAGCTTCGAAATCGAACAAGAGCTCAAGGCATGCGGGCCATGACCTGCGCCACCGCGGCCGTGAGGCGACGCGCGTAGTCGAGGTGCAGGAACTCGTTGGGGCCGTGCGCGTTGCTCTTGGGTCCGAGCACGCCACAGACCATCATCTGCGCCTGGGGAAAGCCCTGGCTGAGCATGTTCATGAGCGGGATGGTGCCGCCCTGGCCGATGGTGCCGCAGGCGGCACCGAAGTGGGCCTGCGAAGCGCCCTGCAGCGCGTCTTCGAACCACGGCGCGGTGCCGGGCGCGTTCCAGCCGGTGGCCGCGCCTTCGCCCTCGAAAGTGACGCGGGCCTGGTAGGGCGCGTTGTCTTCCAGCAGGGCCTTGAGCTGTTGCACGGCGGCGGGCGCGTCCACCAGCGGCGGCAGGCGCAGGCTGAGCTTGAACGCGGTGTAGGGCCGCAGCACGTTGCCGGCGTTCTGCAGCGTGGGAAAACCGTCGGCGCCGGTCACGCTGAGCGTGGGCCGCCAGGTGCGGTTGAGCAAGGCCTCCACCGGGTCGGTGGTGGTGGGCAGGGCGAACACGCTGGAGCCGCCGCAGTCGTGGTGCGCCCAGGGAAAACGTTTGTAGAGCTCGTCGCCCAGAATGGCGGCGGTGGCCTGCGCCTGCGCCAGCCGTTCGGCTGGCACTTCGCAATGAAAGCTCGCGGGCAACAGCCGACCGGTGGCGCTGTCTTCCAGACGGTCCAGCACCTGCCGCATGATGCGAAAGCTCGACGGCACCAGGCCCGAAGCGTCACCGGAGTGGATGCCTTCGGTGAGGATCTCCACCTTCAGCACACCGCTGGCCATACCGCGCAGGCTGGTGGTGAGCCAGAGCTGGTCGTAGTTGCCGGCGCCGCTGTCCAGACAGATCACCAGGCCCACGTCACCCAGCCGGTTGCGCAGCGCGTCCACATAGGGCAGCAGGTCGGCCGAGCCACTTTCTTCGCAGGTTTCGATCAGGCCGACGATGCGCGGGTGCGCCACGCCCTGGTCCTTGAGTGCCTGCACGGCGGCGATGCTGGCGTAGACCGCGTAGCCGTCGTCGGCGCCACCGCGGCCGTAGAGCTTGCCGTCGTCGATCTTGGGCGTCCAGGGGCCGAGGTCGCTGCGCCAGCCGGTGAACTCGGGTTGTTTGTCGAGGTGGCCGTACATCAGCACGGTCTGGCCGGATGCGGGCGCTGGCGTGCCGTCTTTTCCGGCACTGGCCGGTACTTCGAAGAACAGCACCGGCGTGCGCGGCACACCATGGGCGTCGTTCAGGCGCACGATCTCCAGCATGAGGCCGTCAACCTGCTGCGCGCGCACCCAGTCGGCCGCGCTCTGCAACACGCGTTCGAGCAGGCCGTTCCGGGCCCACTCGGGATCGAACATGGGCGACTTGGCGGGCACTTCGATGTAGCGCACCAGCTCGGGCACGATGCGCTGCGCCCAGGCGGTGTCAACATGGGCCTGCAAGGCCACAGGGTCCAGCGGAGGCAGCGGTTGGGGCAGGCGGGCGTTCATGGCGTTGATCTCCGGACCGGGCCCAGCGGCCCTCGATCAACAAGTATAGGCAGGCCCGCCACAACGCCGTGTGACAGGGCCTTCGCAGCGCATGGCCCGATCACGGACGGGTGGTGGGCGCCCGGCCCCTCAGCCTCAAGCCGCCGCGCCAGCCAGCCGGAACACCCGGACCACCTGGGTCAAACTGGCCGCCTGGTCTTTCAGGCTTTCCGCGGCCGCGGCACTCTGTTCCACCAGCGCGGCGTTCTGCTGCGTCATCTGGTCGAGCTGCGTCACCGCCACATTGACCTGCGCGATGCCCTGGCTCTGCTCGGCCGTGGCCGAACTGATCTCGCCCATTATGTCGGTCACCCGCTGCACGCTGGCCACGATCTCGTCCATGGTCGATCCGGCGTCGGCCACCAGGCGCGTGCCGGCATCGACCTTGTCCACGCTGGTGCCGATCAGGGTCTTGATTTCCTTCGCCGCTTCGGCACTGCGCTGCGCCAGGTTGCGAACCTCGGCCGCCACCACCGCAAAGCCGCGGCCCTGTTCACCCGCACGCGCCGCCTCCACCGCGGCGTTCAAGGCCAGGATGTTGGTCTGAAAGGCAATGCCATCGATCACGCCGATGATCTCGCTGATCTTCTGGCTGCTCTGGTTGATCTGGTCCATGGTGGTGACCACCTCGGCCACCATGGTGCCCCCGCGGCGTGCGATGCTGGCGGCCGATTCGGCAAGCTGGTTGGCGGTGCGTGCGGCGTCGGCGCTGTGGCGCACGGTGCTGGTGAGCTCTTCCATGCTGGCCGCCGTCTGCTGCAGGTTCGACGCGGCCTGTTCGGTGCGGGCCGAGAGGTCCTGGTTGCCGCTGGCGATCTCCACCGACGCGGTGGTGATGCTGTCGGTGGCGTTGCGCACCTGGCCCACCGTCTGGCGCAGCGACGACACCATCTCACCCAGCACCGCCAGCAGGCTGCCGGCGGGCGCGTGGCGCAACTCCACGGCCAGATTGCCGTTCGCCACGTCCTTCATCACCGCCACCGCCTCGACCGGATCGCCACCGATCTGGCGCGTCACACTGCGCAACGTCGCCCAGCCGATGCCGCCAATGATCAGCAGCGCCGCCAGACCCACCCCGAGGTTGGTGAGGAGCGCCTGGCGCACCTGCACGTCGAGGTCGTCCGTGTACAGGCCCGAACCCACCATCCAGTTCCAGCCGTCGACCTGGATCACGTACTGCAGCTTGGGAACCGGCGCGGTGCCGCCGGGACGCGGAAAGTTGGTCTGCACAAAGGCGCGTCCGTTGCCGCTGTTGCGCAGGCCTTCGACCAGCGCCACGATGATGTCCACACCGTTGCCGTCCTTGACCTTGCCGATCATGTCCTGACCCGACCATTCGGGCTTGAGCGGGTGCATCACACCGGCTCCCGCCAAGGTCCAGATGTAGTAATAGTCCTTGCCCTCGGCTCCGTAGCGCGCCATGCGCAAGGCATCCTGGGCGGCTCGCTGGGCCTCGGCCTCGGTCATCTTGCCGGCGGCAGCCTGGGCACGAAAACCCTCCACGATGGTGTGGGCCGACTGCACGCCGGTGACCAGCTGGCCCCGCAGACCTTCGGTGATCTGACGGCGCGACTGCAGCACCGACAGGGTGGCGATGACGGCGATGCCGACGACGGCAAAAAGCACCAGGGTGATGATCTTCTGGCGAAAACTCAAGTTGTCCAACATGGGGTGGTGTTCGGTTGATGGTTGAAGAAACGGTTCAGGCCTGCAGGCGGAACACCCGCACCACCTCGGCCAGGCGGGTGGCCTGGTCTTTCAGGCTTTCGGCGGCGGCGGCACTCTGTTCGACCAGGGCGGCGTTCTGCTGCGTCATCTGGTCGAGCTGGCCCACCGCGGTGTTGACTTGGCCGATGCCCGCCGATTGCTCGGTGGCGGCCGTGGTGATCTCGCTGATGAAGGCCGAGATCTTCTCGGCATTGACCACGATCTCGTTGATGGTGCTGCCGGCCTCCGCCACCAGCCGGGTGCCGGCGTCCACCTTGTCCACGCTGGTGCCGATCAGTCCCTTGATTTCTTTCGCCGCTTCGGCACTGCGCTGCGCCAGGTTGCGCACTTCAGCCGCCACCACCGCAAAGCCGCGGCCCTGTTCACCGGCGCGCGCGGCTTCCACTGCGGCGTTGAGCGCCAGGATGTTGGTCTGGAAGGCGATGCCGTCGATCACACCGATGATGTCGCTGATCTTCTTGCTGCTGTGGTTGATCTCATCCATGGTCGACACCACCTGGCCCACGACGTGGCCACCGCGCACGGCCACCTCGGCGTTGGCCACTGCCATCGCGCTCGCCTGGCGCGCGGCGTCGGCGCTCTGGCGCACGGTTCCGTTGATCTGCTCCAGGCTGCTGGCGGTCTGCTGCAGGTTGCTCGCTGCCTGCTCGGTGCGGGTGGACAAATCCTGGTTGCCCGAGGCGATCTCCGCGCTGGCGGTGCCGATGCTGTCCGTGCTGCTGCGCACTTCCCCGACGATGCGCACCAGCGCCGACTGCATGCCCCCGAGTGCGGTCATGAGCTGGGTGAGTTCGTCCCGGCCGACCGTGGAAATCTTCTGGGTCAGGTCGCCCTGCATGATGGCGGTGGCCACACGCTGGGCCTGGTCCAGCGGCTGGCAGATGCTTTGCATGTTGGCCAGCGTCGAGGGCACCACCACCAGCGCCGCCAGTGCCAAGGCAACGCCGAACCACAGCGTGGTCTGTCCGCTGATGTAGGCCTCTTCCTTCTGCAGGCTGGCGGCCTCCTGCATGATGATGCTCTGAATCTTCTGCATGTCGACCAGCAAGGCGGCGTACTGATCGTGTGCCCGGCCCAGCATGCGGTTGGCCACGGTAGCGCTGTCATAGCCACCGCTCTTGATCTGGGCCACCACGGGTTCGACCGCGGCCACGTAGTCGTTCAGCCGCTTCTGCATCTCCAGCAGCACGGCGTTGTCTTCGTCCGCATCCCCTTGCATCATGTGTGCGATCTCCTTGTTGACCTCCTCGCGGGCCTTCTCCCACTGCAGATTGGCCAGCGACATCTGTTCCGGTGACTCGTACTGGATGACCATGTCCTTTTCATGGCGGCTCATGTCGGACAGCGCGACACGCAGGCGCGACAGCGTGAGGGTTTCCTCAAACGCGTGCCCCACGAACTCGTGACTGACCGCGGACTGGCGCGACATGCCCCACAGGCCCGCACCGCCGACGATGCCCAGCAGCAGCAGCACCACACCGATGGCACCGAGCATGCGCACGCGGATTGAGAACAGGCGCATCAAAGGTTGCAAGTACATGGAAAACTCCGAATGACTGAAATGAATCCGGATCAGGATCCCCGGGATCCGTGATCAACTTTGAAAATCTGCACCGCCTGGGTCAGGCGCTGGGCCTGGTCTTTCAGGCTCCCGGCCGCGGCGCTGCTCTCTTCCACCAGCGCCGCGTTCTGCTGCGTCATCTGGTCGAGCTGGTTCACCGCGGTGTTGACCTGGCCGATGCCGCTGCTCTGCTCACCGCTGGCCGCGGTGATCTCGCCAATGATGTCGGCCACGCGCTGCGCGTTGGCCACCACCTCGCCGATCGTGCTGCCGGCCTCGGCCACCAGGCGGCTGCCCGCTTCGACCTTGTCCACGCTGGTGCCGATCAGCACCTTGATTTCTTTCGCCGCTTCGGCGCTGCGCTGCGCCAGATTGCGCACCTCGGCGGCCACCACGGCAAAGCCCCGGCCCTGCTCACCCGCGCGCGCGGCTTCGACCGCGGCGTTGAGCGCCAGGATGTTGGTCTGGAACGCGATGCCGTCGATCACGCCGATGATGTCGTTGATCTTCTTGCTGCTGTGGTTGATCTCATCCATGGTGGCGACCACCTGGCCCACCACCTGCCCGCCGCGCACGGCCACCTCGGCATTGGCCACGGCCATCTGGCTGGCCTGGCGCGCCGCGTCGGCGCTCTGGCGCATGGTGCTGTTGAGCTCTTCCATGCTGGCCGCGGTTTCCTGCAAGCTGCTCGCCGCCTGCTCGGTGCGCGCGCTCAGGTCGTTGTTGCCGCTGGCGATCTCGCTGCTGGCGGCTTCGATGTGCACGGCCGACGCCTGCACCGAGGCCACCACGACCTGCATGCGTTGCAGCGCATCCTGGAGCGCACGCGCACCCGGCGTGCTGACCGCATGCGCGCTGACGTCCAGCGCAATGCCGTCGGCCTGGTTGACCGAGCGCACGAGGCGCGTGAGTTCGGCGCCCTCGCGGGCGGTGCGACCCATGCCGACAGCGAGCACCACTTCCAGACCGGTCTGAATCACCACGTACGCCGCGTGCAGCAGCACACGCGCGAAATTGGCTTCGGTGGTGCAGTAAAAGCCCAGGCCTGCGGCCTGCAGGCGGTCAAACAGCACGTGGTGCACCGCGAACAGCCCCGCCGCAAAAACGATCGGCCGCCAGTCGAGGTAGACCAGCAACAACGCCAGCGTGACGAACACGCCAAAGTGGTATTCCAGCTCGCCGTGCGCCAGCTGGATCTGCAAGGCCACCAGCGACACCAGGGCGAGGGCCAGCGTCAGACGCGAACCCAGCGTACCGCGCCCGAGCGCGTAGGCCGCGGCGCCCAGGCCCAGGAAGACCAGTGCGCCGACGATGGCCAGCGTCGGCTCGTAGTAGAGAAACCCGATCAGCACGGCCGCCGCCGCGCTCAGGGCGATGGCAGCGAGCATCACCTTGTCGCCCAGCAGGGCCTGGGGATGGCCGGTGTCCTTCAGCGCGGGGTGGGCGTGAATGTTCATGGCGGGCTTTCAGAAATGGGGACGCTTCGGCGAGAGATGTCCGGTCGCTTAGTCAGAAGCTTTCCCAGTCGCCCTCGTCGCCTGCAGCCACGGCGACCTTGAAAGGCTTGACCGGAACGGCCCTGGCGACAGGCGCGGTGGGCGCACCGGCGCTGGGCGTCGGGGCACGCTCTGGCGCCGGGCGCTTGAGCTGGAGCGCTGCCCGGGGTGCTGCGATGGCGGGTGCGTGCAGCGTTTTCGCTGCGGGCCGGGCGCCCGGCGTGGGCGCGGTGCGCGCCGCAGCCTGATGGACCACCGTCGGGGTGAACGCGGCCGTGCTGCCGCCATCGATGCGGAACACGGACACCACCTGCGCCAGACGCGTGGCCTGGTCCTTCAGGCTCTCGGCGGCGGCCGCGCTCTCTTCCACCAGCGCGGCGTTCTGCTGCGTCATCTGGTCGAGCTGGTTCACCGCGGTGTTGACCTGGCCGATGCCGTCGCTCTGCTCGCCCGAGGCGGCGGTGATTTCACCAATGATGTCGGAGACGCGCTGCACCGAGCCCACGATCTCGCTCATGGTCTGACCGGCGTCGGCCACCAGGCGGGACCCGGCTTCGACCCGGTCCACGCTGGCGCCGATGAGGCCCTTGATTTCTTTCGCCGCCTCGGCGCTGCGCTGCGCCAGGTTGCGCACCTCGCCGGCCACCACCGCGAAGCCTCGGCCCTGTTCACCAGCGCGCGCCGCTTCCACCGCGGCGTTCAGCGCCAGGATGTTGGTCTGGAACGCAATGCCGTCGATCACGCCGATGATGTCGCTGATCTTCTTGCTGCTGTGGTTGATCTCGTCCATGGTGGTGACCACCTGGCTGACGACCTGACCACCGCGCACGGCGATCTCGGAGGCGCTGGCGGCGAGCTGGTTGGCCTGGCGCGCGGCGTCGGCGCTCTGGCGCACCGTGGCGGTGAGCTCTTCCATGCTGGCGGCGGTTTCTTCCAGATTGCTCGCGGCCTGTTCGGTGCGCGCGCTCAGGTCCTGGTTGCCGCTGGCGATCTCTGCCGATGCGGTGTTGATGCTGTCGGTGGCGCTGCGCACCTGCTGCACCGTCTTCTGCAGCGAGTCTTTCATGGTGGACAACGCACCGAGCAGGTCGCCCAGCTCGTCGCGGCGGTCCACCTGCACGCTGCGCGTGAGGTCGCCGCCGGCCACGGCACGGGCCAGTTCCACCGCCGTGGACAGCGGCACCGTGACCGACCGGCTGATCAACCAGGCCACCACGGCGCCGAGCGCCAGCGCGAAGCCCGCCATCAGGCCGATGATGAGCATCTCGGTTTTCACCGCCTGCCCGGCCGCCTGGTCTGCCACCTCGACCAGTTCGCGCTCGTGTTGCTGGAGCTTTTCCATCGATCCGATGTAGCTCTCCACCGCCGGGATCAGGCCGGTTTGCAGGAGGTCTTCGGCTTGGGGATCGGCGGCGGCCAGCGCCGCGAAGTAGGACTTGCGCACCGCGATGTACTGCTTGCGGCGCTCGCCCACCGCGCCCAGCAGGTTCTTGCCCTGCTCCGAATCGACGCTGTCTTCCAGCGCTTTCTGCAGCCCGTTGATGCGGTCGGTGGTCTGGGCGATAAGGGGTTTGAAATGGGCATCCACCTGGGGGTCGTTGCCCGACTTGGCCATGGCCATCACGCGGTTGATGTTGAGCCGCGTGTGGCTCACCCATTCGTCGGCCAGCGCCGAACGTTGATCCATCGCTTTCAGATTCGTCTGGGCATCGCGGGCTGCGTTCAGGCCGCTGATGGCCACGCCGGTGAGGGCGCACAGCAGCAGCAGCACCGCACCAAATCCCAAGGCCAGGCGCTGGGTGATTTTGAGGTTGTTGAAACGCATGGCTATTTTTCCTGGGTTGCGTGGAACACGTTCAGAAGCTTTCCCAGTCGCCTTCGGCCGAGGCAGAAGCACTCACCGTGACGGGCTGGGGGCTTGCGGGGAGTGACTGCGGCGCAGGACGCCTGAGCGCAGGCGCTGCCAGCGGGCGGGGAAGTCCGGTTGGGCGCACCGCAGCCACGGCAGGGGCTTTGCCCAGCCGGGGCTCGACCCGCACGGGGACCGGTGGCCTGCTGGTCGCCACCACGGGCACCACCGCACCGGCTCCCTCGATGCGGAAGACCTGCACCACCTGCGCCAGGCGCTGGGCCTGGTCTTTCAGGCTCTCGGCCGCGGCGCTGCTCTCTTCCACCAGCGCCGCGTTCTGCTGCGTCATCTGGTCGAGCTGGTTCACCGCGGTGTTGACCTGGCCGATGCCGCTGCTCTGCTCACCGCTGGCCGCGGTGATCTCGCCAATGATGTCGGCCACGCGCTGCGCGTTGGCCACCACCTCGCCGATCGTGCTGCCGGCCTCGGCCACCAGGCGGCTGCCCGCTTCGACCTTGTCCACGCTGGTGCCGATCAGCACCTTGATTTCTTTCGCCGCTTCGGCGCTGCGCTGCGCCAGGTTGCGCACTTCGGCGGCCACCACGGCAAAGCCCCGGCCCTGCTCACCGGCGCGGGCCGCTTCCACCGCGGCGTTGAGCGCCAGGATGTTGGTCTGGAACGCGATGCCGTCGATCACGCCGATGATGTCGTTGATCTTCTTGCTGCTGTGGTTGATCTCGTCCATGGTGGCGACCACCTGGCCCACCACCTGCCCACCGCGGATGGCCACCTCGGCGTTGGCCACGGCCATCTGGCTGGCCTGGCGCGCCGCGTCGGCGCTCTGGCGCATGGTGCTGTTGAGCTCTTCCATGCTGGCCGCGGTTTCCTGCAGGTTGCTCGCCGCCTGCTCGGTGCGCGCCGCGAGGTCGTTGTTGCCGCTGGCGATCTCCCGGCTGGCGGTCTCGATGCCGGCACTGGACTGCTGGACCTGCGCCACCAGCCCACGCAGCGACGACTGCATGCCCGCCAGCGCGCCCATGAGGCTGGCCGGTTCGCGCACCGGCGGCATGGCCCCCGTGAGGTCACCGTCGGCAATGCGGCGCAGGGCGGTGCGCGCCACCGCCGGGTCACCGCCAATCTCGCGGCGCAGGGTGCGCTGCACCACGAGGCCCAGCACCACCGCCACCCCGATCGCCAGCGTGGCCAGCACCATTGCCAGCCAGCGCGCGCGGTCGGCGCTCTGCTTGACGCTCTGGTGGGTCTGCACCGACAGCTGGCCGGACGCATCCCGGAGTTGCAGCAGTTCGGCTCGCAGCTTGCGCCAGGCCGGTGTTTCGTCGCGGTTGAGCACCTCGATGGCCTGGGCAGCGTCGGTCTTGACCAGCGCCAGCACCTTGTCCTGCGCCTGGGCCTGGGCGCCGCGCAGTGCGACCAGCGAAGCCAGTGCCGGTTCCACCGGCGTGCCCCGGGCCGACTGCAGCGTCGCCTGGTGCGCGTCGTCAAAAGCCGAGCGCGCAGCCTGCAGGTTGTCGTAGGCCTTGGGGTTGGCCGGGTCCAGCACGATGTTGCGCAACGCCTGGCCCATCTGCAGCCCCTGGGCGTACATCTCGCGCACGCTGTTGGCCATGGCCTGCTCGGTCTGGATGTACTGGTCGAACTCCTGCTGGGTCTGCACCAGGGCCCAGATGCTGCCCCCCAGGCTGGCGACAAACAGCACCGCCGGCGCCACAAAGGCAAGGATCAATCGGGTGTTGAAGTTCATGAAATCCATTCCGTGGTGTTGCGGTCGCCCGCCATGGAGAAAGGACCCCGGCGCGTGACGGACAGGCCCGGCGCGGGCAAGGCCATGCAACTGGCCCCCGCGCGCCGACTGTCCAGGTCCCCGCTCATGGGTCGCACCCGCCGCTTACTGCAGGCTCTGGGAGGTGTCCATGAGGCCCATGTCGGCGCTGGACATCAGCGCCTCGATGTCCATCAGGATCAACATGCGCTCGCCCACGCTGGCGATGCCGGTGATGAAGCCGGTGTCCACCGTGGTGTTCATCTCGGGCGCGGGCTTGATCAGCTCGCTGCTGAGCTCCAGCACGTCGGACACCGAATCCACCACCGCACCGACCACGCGACCGTGCACGTTGAGCACGATCACCACGGTGAAACCGTTGTATTCCACCTTCTCGCAGCCGAGCTTGGTGCGCAGGTCCACCACCGGCACGATCACGCCGCGCAGGTTGACCACGCCCTTGATGAACGCCGGTGCGTTGGCGATGCGCGTGGGCTCTTCGTAGGAGCGGATCTCCTGCACGCGCAGGATGTCGATACCGTATTCCTCCGCGCCCAGGCGGAAGGTCAGGAATTCGGCTTTCTTCGCCGCTGCGGCAGCGGCTGCGCGGTCACTGGTCTGGCGCGCAATGTGGCTGCCTTCGTGTTGCATGTCCATGGTGTTCGGTCCTCGGAAGACGGATAAGGTCCATGAACTATCGGCCAGTCAGGCGCCAGCTGAAGTCGGAAAAAGACCGACAAAGCAGGGGCAAACCCGCGTCTTGGGCATGGGCTGCATACCGAAGTACGCAATCCCTCACCGGTCTGGGGAGAAACGGCGGCACCACCCTGCGCAGCAGGTGACACCCCGGGACTTCAGGTCAGCTGGTACAAGCTGTTGGCGCAAGGCGGACGAGGGTCATTGCAGGCGTTGGGCGCTGTCCATGAGGCCCATGCTGGCGCTGGACATCAGCGCCTCGATGTCCATCAGGATCAGCATGCGCTCGCCCACGCTGGCGATGCCGGTGATGAAGCTGGTGTCCACCGTGGTGTTCATCTCGGGCGCGGGCTTGATCAGCTCGCTGCTGAGCTCCAGCACGTCGGACACCGAATCCACCACCGCACCGACCACGCGACCGTGCACGTTGAGCACGATCACCACGGTGAAACCGTTGTATTCCACCTTCTCGCAGCCGAGCTTGGTGCGCAGGTCCACCACCGGCACGATCACGCCGCGCAGGTTGACCACGCCCTTGATGAACGCCGGTGCGTTGGCGATGCGCGTGGGCTCTTCGTAGGAGCGGATCTCCTGCACGCGCAGGATGTCGATACCGTATTCCTCCGCGCCCAGGCGGAAGGTCAGGAATTCGGCTTTCTTCGCCGCTGCGGCAGCGGCTGCGCGGTCACTGGTCTGGCGCGCAATGTGGCTGCCTTCGTGTTGCATGTCCATGGTGAGGTTCTTTCGGTTCGGCGGATCAGAAGCTTTCCCAGTCGTCGCTCGCACCGCCGGCGGGCACGGCCACGGGTTTGGGCGCACTGGCTTGCAAGGAAGCGGCGACGGGGGCCTTGGTCTTGACGGCCGGACGGGACGCGGTGCGCACCGGGGCGGGACGGGCTTTGGCGCGCGCCGGCTGATTCGCCACCGGCATCGGCGCAGGGCGGGCCGCTGTCACGTGGCCCGAGAGCCGGAACACACCCACCGCCTGCACCAGTTGCTGAGCCTGTTGCTGCAGGCTGGAAGCCGCGGCGGCACTTTCTTCCACCAGCGCGGCGTTCTGCTGGGTGGCCTGGTCCAACTGGCTCACGGCTTGGCTGACCTGATTCACACCCGCGTTCTGCTCGCTGCTGGCGCTGCTGATCTCACCCACGATATCGGTCACGCGCCGGATCGAGGACACGATTTCCTGCATCGTGCTGCCGGCGCGGTCCACGAGGGCCGTGCCCTGATCCACACGCTCCACACTGGCACTGATCAGCCCTTTGATTTCTTTCGCCGCCTCGGCACTGCGCTGCGCCAGGTTGCGCACCTCGCCCGCCACCACGGCAAAGCCCCGGCCCTGCTCACCAGCGCGGGCCGCTTCCACGGCGGCGTTCAGCGCCAGGATGTTGGTCTGGAACGCAATACCGTCGATCACGCCGATGATGTCGCTGATCTTCTTGCTGCTGTCGTTGATGTCTTTCATGGTCTGCACGACCTGATTCACCACCTCGCCACCCTGCACCGCCACCGTGCTGGCGCTGGCCGCGAGCTGGCTGGCCTGGCGCGCGTTGTCGGCGTTCTGGCTGGCGGTCGACCCCATTTGTTCCATCGAGGCCGAGGTTTCTTCCAGCGCCGAGGCCTGCTGCTCGGTGCGGCTGGACAGATCTGAATTGCCCTGGGCAATCTGGGCGCTGGCCGTGGCCACGCTGTCAGCCCCCTGGCGCACCTCGGACACCACACGGGTGAGTGAAGTCTGCATGTCTTTCATCGCGGCCAGCAGGGGTGTGAATTCGTCGCGTGCGTCATCGTTCACCGATGTGGTCAGGTCGCCATCGCGCACCCGCTCGGCAACGGCCTGGGTGAGGGCCACACGGCGGCGCAACAGCGAGGCCACATACGTCGAGAAAACCATCAGCACGACCAGCAGGACCGCTGCCAGAATGGCAATCAGGTTCGCCGTTCTCAGCGCGTCTTTCTGAATCTGCTGGATGTCGCTGCCCAATCCTTGGGTCTGGATCTCAATACCGCCTTTGAAGGCCTTGAGCAACTGGTTGCGCGCGGGAATCGTCACGTCCACCAGGTAGGCAAAGGCTTCTTCCTTCTTGCCCTCCTGGATCAGGGCGATGTTGGCCTCACCCTCCTTCCAGAACGCCGCCAGCAGGGGCGGCAAGGTGGCGAAATGCGACTTGCCTTCCTCGGAAAACAGACGCTTTTCGTAATTCGAGAACAACCCGTCCATGTGCTGGCGCTTGTTGGTGATGTACGCCAAGGTCTCCTGCAGCTCCTGGGGATTGCGCGCCAGGATGGCGTGGCGGATCTGCAGCGAGACCTGGGTCACGTTGAGCTCCAGCTCGGCCACGGCGTTGAGCTGCGGCACACGGGTGCTGCCGGTGAAGCCGGCCAGGTCGGCGGCCTGGTTCAGACTGGTGTAGGCATAAACGCCCAAAGCGGCCAGTGCCAACGAAATGGCGATACTGACCGCGTAAAGCCGGCGGGCAATGCCGAACGTGAATCCTGGATTCATGGTGTCTTGACCTTCTTAGAATTAATGAGCGCTTGAAACCGTGGCCCCTTCGGGTCTGCGCAAAGCCCGAAATGGTGTGAGCAGAAAACTGTTTGCCCCACCAGCGTGGGGAGAAACGGCGCTCGTTGGTTGAACGTTGGTTCTATATCGACGCCAACGCACATCAATGAAGTGCGAAATAGGCGTGCGTGTGCCAACCTGTTCACACTATTTGGTTTTAGAAGGGGCGTCTCGCAGGTGTCGCGAAGCCGGTTGGTGCTCTGGTAATTTCGCACCATGAACGCGCACGACCCCCATCTGACCGCCGCCCCCTGCATCGACAGCGACCACCCCGCGGTGGTCGCCTTCGCGAGCAGGCACGCGCAGGGCAGCAACGACCGCGAACGCGCGGTGGCGCTGTACCTGGCCGTGCGCGACGGCCTGCGCTACGACCCGTACCGCATCGACCTGTCCGAACACGGCATGAAAGCCAGCACCGCGCTGGCCCAGGGCAGTGGCTGGTGTGTGCCCAAGGCGGTGGCCCTGGCGGCGGTGGCGCGCGCGGCCGGCATCCCGGCGCGGCTGGGTTTTGCCGACGTGCGCAACCACCTGTCCACCGAACGCCTGCGCCGGACCATGCAGACCGATGTGTTCGCCTGGCACGGCTACACCGAACTCTGGATCGACGGTGGCTGGCGCAAGGCAACGCCGGCCTTCAACCTCTCACTGTGCGAGAAGTTCGGCCTGTTGCCGCTGGAATTCGATGGCGTGCACGATTCGCTCTACCACCCGTTCGACCGCGCGGGCCAGCGGCACATGGAATACGTGGCCGAGCGCGGCAGCTATGCCGACTTGCCGCTGGGCGAGATCACCGCCACGTTCGCCGCGATCTACCCCGGCCTGCTCGCCGCGGCCGCGACAACGCCCGGCGACTTCGCGGCCGACGCCGCGCGCGAAGCGGGCAGCGCCTCAGCTTGAGAAGCGGAACACCGCCGTGCTGGCCAACAGGTTGGGCAGGGTGCGGACCTCGTGGCCTTCGTGCAGGCCGAAGCTGTCTTCGATGGTGAGGCCGTTGCGCCGCGCGAGCACCTCGAAGTCGCGGTAGGTGCCGACGCGGATGTTGGGCGTGTCGTACCACTGGTAGGGCAGGCGCTTGGTCACCGGCATGTGGCCCTGCAACACCGCGAGCCGGTTGGGCCAGTGGGCAAAGTTGGGGAAGGCCACAATGCCCAGGCGGCCCACGCGCGCGGTCTCCAGCAACATGGTCTGGGCGTTGCGCAGGTGTTGCAGGGTGTCGATCTGCAGCACCACGTCGAAGGCGTCGTCGCCGAACATGGTCAGGCCGCCTTCGAGGTTGAGCTGCAGCACGTTGACACCGCGCTTCACGCAGGCCAGCACCTTGGCGTCGTCGATCTCCACGCCGTAGCCGCTGCAGCCGCGCGTGGCCTGCAGATGGGCCAGCAGGGCGCCGTCGCCGCAGCCCAGGTCGAGCACGCGCGAGCCCGGCGGCACCAGCCGGGCGATGGATTCCAGAATGGCTTTTTCGCTCATTTTGTGACCTCCGTGCCGGCCACGGTGTGCTCGAAGTAGGCCCGCACCGCCTGGTGGTAACGCGGGTCGTCGAGCAGGAAGGCGTCGTGGCCGTGCGGCGCGTCGATCTCTGCGTAGCTCACGTCGCGCCCGTTTTCCAGCAGGGCCTTGACCATCTCGCGGCTGCGCGTGGGCGAGAAACGCCAGTCGGTGGTGAAACTCACCAGCAGGAAGCGGGCTTTCGCGCGCGCCAGCGCGGCGCTCAGGCTGCCACCGTGTTCGCGCGCGGGATCGAAGTAGTCGAGGGCGCGGGTGATCAGCAGGTAGGTGTTGGCGTCGAAGTACTCGCTGAACTTGTCGCCCTGGTAGCGCAAATAGCTCTCGATCTGGAACTCCACGTCCTGCGTGGTGTAGCGGTAGGCCAGCTCGGCGGTCTCGGCCGGGTCTTCCCCGTTGGCGGTGCGCAGTGAACGACCAAATTTTTCGTTCATCACGTCGTCGCTCAGGTACGTGATGTGGCCGATCATGCGGGCGATGCGCAAGCCGCGCCGGGGCAGCGTGCCTTCGCGCAGGTAGTGGCCGCCCTGGAAATCGGGGTCGGTGACGATGGCGCGGCGCGCCACCTCGTTGAAGGCGATGTTCTCGGCCGTGAGGTTGGGCGCGCTGGCGACCACGATGGCGTGGCGCACGCGCTCGGGGTGCTGCAGCGTCCAGCTCAGTGTCTGCATGCCGCCCAGGCTGCCGCCCATGACGGCGGCCAGTTGCTCGATACCCATGACGTCGAGCAGGCGCGCCTGCGCGTTGACCCAGTCTTCCACCGTGACCACGGGGAAGTCCGCACCCCAGGGCTGACCGGTGGCGGGGTTGGTGTGGGTGGGGCCGGTGGAGCCGAAGCAGGAGCCGAGGTTGTTGACGCCGATGACGAACCAGCGATCGGTGTCCACTGCCTTGCCGGGCCCGATCATGTTGTGCCACCAGCCTTCGCTGCGGGGCAGCGGCTGGCCGCTGGCGTCGGCGTGCCAGCCGGCAACGTGGTGCGAGGCGTTGAGGGCATGGCACACCAGCACCGCGTTGGAGCGGTCGGCGTTGAGCGTGCCGTAGGTTTCCACCACCAGCTCGTAGGCGGGCAGCACGGCGCCACTCTTGAGCGGCAGCGGTTCGGTGAACCGGAACGTTTGGGGCGTGACGATCACTGCGGTTTCCCCTGCCGGGCAGGGTCCAAAAACAAAAAACCCGGTGCCGCCAAGAGCGAGACCGGGAATCCCCCCTTTAGCGGCATTTCTTAAGCGCCCGCAATCTGGATCAAATCGGCGCTGCTGGCGAGTATAAATTGAAGCGCTGCTAGCGGGCAGCCCCCGCCGGCACACCCCGTGTTTCGGAAAATGTTGCTAATCTGCATCGCAGGATTGGACGCTTTCAGGCGCCCGAAAAATTGTCACTATCCATGCGGCATTCAGCGCATAATCCTCCCGCGAGAGCCATCAGGCCTCGCTTGACAAGTGATCGGTTGGTTTCGCGTGCTACAGGTTTTTGTGTGCTAACGGGGCTCCATCGCTATTTTTCTCAGTGTTATTAGGAGTCCCAACCATGGGCAACAAACTGTACGTGGGCAACCTGCCCTACACCGTGCGTGACGAAGACCTGCAGCAAGCTTTCAGCGCCTACGGCTCTGTCAACAGCGCCAAGGTCATGATGGAACGTGACACCGGCCGTTCGAAAGGCTTCGGCTTTGTCGAAATGGGCAACGACGCAGAAGCGCAAGCTGCTGTTGAAGGCATGAACGGCCAGTCCCTGGGCGGTCGTAGCTTGGTGGTCAACGAAGCCCGTCCGATGGAAGCCCGTCCTCCCCGCACCGGCGGCGGCGGCTTTGGCGGCCCCCGCGGTGGTGGCGGCGGCTTCGGCGGTGGTGGCGGCGGTGACGGCGGCGGCTTCCGCAGCCCCTACGGCGGCGGCGGTGGTCGTCGTGATGGCGGCGGCGGTGGTGGTCGCGGCGGTTACTGATCGCTTTCCCCTGCCAGCCCGGTTGTTGTGACCGGGTTGCTCAAAAAAGCCATTCGGCCTGCCCGAATGGCTTTTTTTTCGTCTGCAGAAGTTGAAGACCGTGCCTTGTGTCAGGGTGGTCTGAGGCCGATATCCGTCGCGGCACTTCAGCCATGGTGGGGTATCAACGCACCATCGATCCGGTCCACGTCAACCCAGCGTGTCATTGAGAATGTTGGTCGCCCATGCCATGGCGAAGAGCGCTTCCGTGGCGGTCGGGCGGTCGGACAGTCCGCCCGCGTCTTTGGCCGGCACCATGGTTTTCTTGGCGCTGTCGTAGCGGTACACCGCGGCCACGTGAATCACCTCCGACTGTGAGACGAAGCTGTAGCAGGTGTTGGCAATGATGGGCAGGGACGGAACAGGCATGCCCAACGACTGCGCAGCGATCGCCCCGGCGCACACTTTGGCTTCCTGGTTGGCCATGTGCGCGGACTTGGGCATGCCGGGTGCACCCGCGATCGAATCCCCGAGCACGTAAACACCCTTGGCGGCGGTCGACTCGTAGCTCAGGAAGTCCACGCCGCACCAGCGGTCGCCCACATTGGCCAGACCGCTGCTGCGGGCAATGGCACCGGCGCGCTGTGGCGGAATCACGTTGATCACCTGCGCCTTGACCTTGCCCTGCAGATCGAAGTTGAGCGTACCGCTCTGGGTGTCCACCGCTTTCAGGTCGGCGTTGGGCACGTACTCGATCTGCGCGCCGTAGCGGCTTTTCCAGACCGCTTCAAACAGGCCTTTCTTGGCCTGAATTTCCGGATTGGCATCAAACACCAGCAGCTTGGCACCGGGTTTGCGCGTCTGCAGGAAATGGGCGATCAGGCTGGCCCGCTCATAGGGGCCAGGCGGACAACGGTAGGGCACCTTGGGCACCGTCATGGCCACCACACCGCCGTCGGGCAACGCCTGCAGCATCTGGCGCAGCTGCTGGGTCTGCTCGCCCGCCTTCCAGGCGTGGGGCACGCGCGCCTGCTGGGCCGCGGTCTGCAAACCGTCGATGCCGTCGTACACATAGTCAACCCCTGGCGCCACGATCAGCCGGTCATAGGGAATCTTCTCGGCCCCCACGCGCACCTCGCGCAGGCTGGTGTCGATCGCGTCGGCCCGAGCCCGCACCCAGCGCAGCCCGCTCTGGGCGACCAGGCGGCTGTAGGGCCGCGAGATGTCCCGCAGACTCAGCCCACCATGGATCACGCGGTTGCTCATCGGGCACATGACGAACTCGCTGGCGGGTTCGACCAGCGTGATCTGCAGGGCGGGGTTGAATCGGTGCAGGTAGCGCGCGGCTGTGGCGCCCCCGAATCCACCCCCGATGATGACCACCCGTTCACCGCTTTGCGCAGCCACATAGGGTGATGCCAGTGTTGAAGCAGCGGCCAGGCCGGCCTGGAGAAATGCACGTCGCTGGGTCATGCCAGGGGCTCTCATTTGAGTGCGGAAAAATGGTCGGCGATGCGGGATAGCTCCTCGTCGCTGTAGCCTTTGGCGTGCTGGTGCATGATGGTGCCCTTGAGCTGGCCACTCTTGTAGCCCAGCAGCTTGCCCAGCAGATCCTTGGCGGGACGCCCGCCGATGGCCAGGCCCGTACCTTCGGCCCGACCGTCAGGTCCGTGGCAGGCCATGCAACTGGCCGCCCAAACCTGGGCCTGGAATGCGGCCGGGTCTTTGGACTGGGCTTGCGCAGTCACCACCCACCCCAGTCCCAGGCAGCAGATGGCCCAAAACCTGGGGCCAGAGGCACGCTTCTTGACCAAGGACGGTGTGGGTGGGGCGAGGGTGTTGCGGGTCATCCTTGCAACTTTGGCGGAAAACCAGGTCTTGTGCTGTGATTTTTTACGCAACTTGTGACGTGCGCAGCACTACGAGCCCACCTTCGACAGTGGGCAAAATTGCACCGTATTGCTTTTGCATTCCTTCCCGATTCAGGCCTGTAACGCGATCGCGCTACTGCCCCGGGACGGTCCCCGAATTTCAGGTTGCCGCGTCTTCAGCTTGCCGGTGCTTGCGTGGCCGGCCGGCCAGCAAGCGGTCGAAAAGGCCGTTCGGCAGCAGCCGCAGCAACTTGGCCACCACCCCCATCTGCCAGGGGATCACCCGGTAGGTGGATTGTGCGTCAATGGCGTCGAACGCCTTCGCCGCAAAGACTTCCGGGCTCAACAGAAAGGGCATGGCGTAGCGGTTCTTGCGGGTGAGCGGTGTGTCCACATAGCCGGGCAAGAGCGTGACCACGCCCACACCACTGCTGCGGAGCTCGCCGCGCAGGCTCTCGCAATAGGCCACGACCGCGGCCTTGCTGGCGCAATAGGCCCCGTGCCCGGGCAAGCCACGAATGGCCGCCACGCTGGCGATGCCCACCAGCGTGCCGCTGCCGCGCCGGGCCATGGCGGCCACAAAGGGCTGGAAGGTGGCGGCCATGCCGGTGTTGTTGGTGGCAAAGGTGCGCGCCATCACATCGATGTCGTCCCTTTCGGCGGTGTCCATGCCGATGCTGATGCCGGCGTTGGCGATCACCACATCGGGCAGGCCCTGGTCAGCCAGACAGTCGGCACCGGCGGCCACGATGCTCGTGGTGTCGGACACATCGGCGTGGTAGATCCGGCAGGTGCTGTCAACCCAGCCCTGGGTCTGCGCCCAGGTTTGCAGCTCGCCGCTGCGGCGGGCCACCAAAGCCAGCCGGTAGCCCGCCCGCGCATACCGCTGCGCCAGCGCCTGGCCGATGCCGCTGGACGCCCCGGTGATGAACACCAGGGGGGCGGGAGGGAGGTCGTGCGACATCGAGGGCGCTGGGTGCAGAGAAAGGGAGCGCCTCAGCGCGGCGCGAGCTGGGCGCGAACCCGGCCATTGAGTTCGACCACGCGCGAATCACCGCGGTAGTCGAGCGTGTCCGCCGTCATCTGGTCCTTGTCACGGATCAACAGCACCGGAAGATCCGATTCGATGTGTTCGGGGTCGGTGCTCACCCGCAGAAATTCGCCGTGGAACTCCATGCGCGGCAAGCGCTGGCCAGCGGCGTTGCGTGCGGCCTGGCGCACCACCACCGCATCGCCCCTGAGCTCGTAAACCGTGCCCTCGCCGTTGCTGACGATCTCGCGCGCCGTGGCCGTGGAGAGCTGGCGTTGCGCGCTGTAGGTGCGGATGCGTGCGGTGTCGATGACCGTGCGGTCCGTGTCGGGGTGGTGGCGGGCCTCGGCGCCGTAGACCTCGGTTTGCAATGTCCCGTTGGGCGCAAACACCTTGACGGAAAACCGCCGCATGAAAAAGTCGGGTTCGTTGGTGAGCAGTCGCTCGGGCTCGGGCTCCATGGGCTGGGGCGTGGCCTGCAGCAGGAGGTAGGACGCCAGCGCCAGCGGCATCATCAACAACACCGGCAAGTACAGGGAGAGCTGGTCCCAGACCCTGCTCAGGCCCCTGCGGCGCTTCTTCGCCTGGGGATCGGTGGATGCGGACGCGCTCATGATGCAGCAGCCTCCAGCTCACGCGCATAGTGACCGATGGCCACCAGCAACAGATCGCACAGCTCGCGCACGGCACCTGCCCCCGGCAGACGCTGAGTGACATGGTGGGCCAGGGCCAGCAATTCGGGATGGGCGGTGGGTGGTGTGCAGGCGAGTGCGGCACGCCGCAGCATGGGCAGGTCGGGCCAGTCATCGCCCATGGCCGCCGCGGCCGACCAGTCCAGGCCCAGCTCGGCCAGGATGGCCTCGGCCGCCGGTCGCTTGTCTTCGGTGCCGAAACGCGTGTGGACCACGCCCAGGGCTTTCAGGCGCGCGCGCAAGGCCAGCGAATCGCGCCCGCTCACCACGGCCGGCGTGATGCCCGCCCGCTGCAACAGTTTGATGCCATGACCGTCGAGCGTGTGGAAGCGCTTGAGGGTTTCACCCGACTCGCTGAAGTACAGGCCACCATCCGTCAGCACACCGTCCACGTCAAAGAACACCACGCGAACGGCTTGGGCGCGCAGCAACAGCTCGGGCGGGAAGTTCAGCGTGGGACGCAGCGGCGGCAGATCAGAAGACATGGGGCAATGCTAACTGGAGAGGATGCGTTCGAGTGAAGTGCCCTCCGTCAGGGCGCCGCGGAACCGGCTTTGTCGGGCCGCCAGCGCCGCCCCCTGGGTGACGCCGCAGGCGGCGCGGGGGTGGGCCAAGTCCTGCGGCGCGGGGGGTCAAATGACTTTCGCCCGCATGAGATCGTTGCTGTTGAGCGCGCCGGTCAGGCTGCCCGCATCGTCCACCACCAGCAGGCTGGTGACACGGCTCGACTCCATCAGGTCCGCGGCTTCCACCGCCAGGGCTTCGGCCCGCACGGTGCGCGGATTGGGGTGCATGACGTCGCGCGCAGTGAGGGCGCGCAGGTCCACGCTGCTGCCGGACTTTTCGATCAGGCGGCGCAGATCACCGTCGGTGAACACGCCCAGCACCGCGCCCTCGCCATCGACGATGGCGCTCATGCCCAGGCCCTTGGCGCTGATCTC